>Ga0335079_10002331_pt1 | contig 21927 bp, 15 predicted proteins | sample Lox_Sample_33_FD_206719 | JGI IMG/M metagenome (GOLD analysis project Ga0335079, IMG submission 206719) | Soil microbial communities from Loxahatchee National Wildlife Refuge, Florida, United States - Lox_Sample_3.3 | ecosystem: Environmental > Terrestrial > Soil > Wetlands | place: USA... | reverse complement strand
GGTTGCGTGGTCGAAGACACAACGCGGCTCTTACATGCCGACTCCGCTGTATTATCGCGGGATTCTCTACGTGCTGGGCAACGCCGGGATCTTCGACGCCTACGATTTCCAGACCGGCCGCGAGATTTACCGGCAGCGAATCCCGCACCAGGGATCGGGGTTCAGTGCGTCGCCGGTGGCGAGTGACGGAAAGATCTACCTTTCGAGCGAGGATGGCGACATCTTTGTCGCCGGCGCGGGCGAACAGTTCGAACTGCTGAAGACCAACTCGATGGACGATCCGCTGATGGCCACCCCGGCGATCGCGGGGGGCCTGCTGATCGTGCGCACACAGCACACGCTATACGCGATCGGCACGACGAGCAAGAAGTGAGGCGATCAGCAAGGCGCTGAGGGGCCAGTACCATATGGCGGCACGGTTCCGCCGGCCGGTGATAAAATACGAACCTGCCTCGGAGCTGGCACTCAGGATGGCAACTGGCAGGATTCTGATCGTCGACGATGAACCGTCAGTGCGCAGCATCTGTACGAGGATGTTGAGCAGGTTCGGCTACGAGACCTGCTCCGCCGACGGACCGCGTGAGGCTCTTGCGATCGTTCGGCTCCAAGCGCCAGTTGACGTCGTACTCTCAGATATGACGATGCCGGAAATGCGCGCCGTTGAACGAGCGGTCGAGCTTTCGGAGAAACTGAGAGCCAGGCTCCGTGAATCCAGGTTGAACACTGCGCAATTGCGGGAGCAGTCATTACGGCTGCGAGCGGAACTCCGCGAGGCCATGCGGAAGTCTGCCGAAGCCATCGGCGCGTCCCGTTCCCTCCTAAAACGGGCGACCGCAACGGAGCACCGGGAGGGCCTTTCGTCCGGCGATTTCACCGTACCGGAACTTTTCTCTCATATAAGGAATCCCGCGGGACATCAGATGCATCAAGCAGCGGCAGAGCGCTACTGGATTCACAAATGGACCCTCGAGTCCAAGGCGGAGCGATGGCGTCGCTGAGTGCCATGTGGAAAGATCGCCTGGACGCGGCGCGGACCGCCTATGAAAAGGCTGCAGCCGACCTGGAATCGGCTTTGCACGAGAGTACGCCTGCCACGGAAACAAGGGAGCTCTCACGGACCCGACGGCAGGCTCTGTTCCGGGAAATGGAGGTCCGCGAGGAATATGTTCGCGTGCTGAAGATCTACGCGGATCTGGTGGTACACCACATCGCGCCAGAGGCATGACTCCGGAAGCCCGCAGACACCCGACACCTCAAATCAAGATGGCTCCGCGACAGTGCGCTATCATGCGTAGTGCCAGTGGACCCATCCATCTCGAAGCAGCACCTTGAAGCCCAATGGCGGCAGCGTGTCCAGGACGCAAAACTCCGCTACGACCAGGCATTGGCGGACGCAGAGGCCGCCGCTCCCGACGAGGCAAGCCGGGCGCAGGCCCTGGAAGCGCTGCTCGCGGCTCGCGCCGAGCACATGCGGGTATTGGAAATCTGGAACGAGTTGGTGGAGCACGGAACGCTGCCGCCAGAGTAGGGTGGCCGGCCGGAGCTACTAGCCCACCGTTGCGCCGGTCTGTTTCTGGCGATTGCGGGATTCCCGGTCGAGCCTGGCATCGGCTTCGGCCAATAGCTTCTCGGCCATGTGCATTGAGATGAGCCCCTGATTGGCGGATCTCTGGATGGAACTCTTTTCAGCGGCAAGCAGGCGCAGCCGGGCCATGCGCATCTCCTCGTAAGTGATATTCTGGTTGCGTTCCTGCATCGAGGAGATGACCGCCTTCGCCTGCCCGACCTGGTCGTCCACCTCCTGCCGAAGCCGCTCGAACACCGTTTCGGAAATCAATTGATCGCGGATCAGGCCATCGAGTTCCTGGCGGCAGGCGGACAAGGCCGCGCCCCGCACCTTCGCGACTTCATACTCGCCCTCGCGCATCGCTTCGATACGGAGCAATCTCAAGAGCGGCTTGACGGTCAGCCCCTGCACGACGATCGAGAATGCCACGACTCCGAAAGCCATCGTCAGGATCTCGGTACGGTGCGGAACGCTAAGAGGCAGCCCGAGTGCCAGCGCCATGGAAACGCTGCCGTGAAGTCCTCCCCACACCAGTACGTGCTGCCAGCGGAGGGGGATCGCCGATCCCGTTAGCCGGCTCACGGGTGACACCAGGTATACCGAAACGGCGCGTCCCAGAACCACGGTTCCAATCGCCAGCAGGATGGCGCTCCACGATTCGGCAAGCTTGGAAAGATGCACCTCCATACCGATCAGCAGAAAGACGACCGAGTTGATCACAAATGAAACGCACTCCCAGAACGAACGCAGGGCGACTCGCGTCCGGGCGCTCATGCCGACCTCCAGACCGTAATTGCCGGTCATGATTCCCGCCGCCACGGTCGCAATCACGCCCGACACACTGAAGTGTTCCGCGATCAGATACGAGCTGTAGGCCAGGATCATCGTGAGCGTGATTTCAATCTGCGGATCGTCTACCCGTTGCGTGGCTTTGCTGAAAAGATAGCCGAGTCCAAGGCCCACAGCGGCTCCGCCCAGCGTCACCAGGCAGAAACTGCGAATGCCGCTGAACAGGTTCACGTCTCCGCTGGCCAGGGCCCCCAGAACGATCTGGAAAATGACCACCGATGTGCCGTCGTTGAGCAGGCTTTCGCTCTCGATGATCACGGACAGGCGCCTGGATACACCCAGGTCCTTGAAGAGCGCAACCACGGAGATGGGATCGGTGGCGGAGATGAGTGCGCCGAAGAGCAGGGCCGGGAGCAACGCGACTCCCACCACCCAGTGCAGAGCGTAGCCGGTGATCACGGTGGCCACCAACACGCCCAAAACCGCCAGAAGAAGGATCGGTGCGAGGTTCTCCCGAAGCTGGCGAACATTGATGTTCACGCTTGACTCGAACAGCAGCGCCGGCAGGAACAGGATCAGGATGATGTCCGGGGTGAACAACTGGCTGCCGATCCCCGGTCCCAGAATCCTGGCGATCGGGCTCCGGAAGAGATCGATGGCAAAGCCTCCTGCCACCAGCGCCACGGTGTAAGGCACCTTGAGCTGCTTCGTCACAAGCGCGATAAACGATGCGGCGATCAGCAGCCAAAGCAGGAACTTGATAATGTCGGCTGTTGACATCGGCTCTCTGGCTCCGTGAAGCCGGCGCCCGGGCCACGTTCCGTGCCGATCCGTCTCGGAGGAGACGTGTTCACCGCGAGGCAATCTCCCCGCGAGATTCCCCGCCGTCGGGTCCTTCCCGATAATCTCACAGATGACGGATTCCGTCACGCAAACTGGCGCGAATCGCCGCAGCGGCCGGGGGCGCGGGCCGCGCGTCCAATCAGAGTTGATAGTATTAAATTAATGCCAGGGGTTTTGCACGACTTCCTGTTCGCGATCAGAATTTTCCGACGGGACAAATGGTTTGCGGCGGTCGCCGTTCTTACACTCGCTCTGGGGATTGCGGTCAACGCGACGGTTTTCGGCTGGATCCACACGGTTCTGCTGAATCCTTTTCCGGGCGCCGGAAATGCGGGTGAGCTGGCTCTCATCGAAAGCGTCACTCCCAGCGGCGAATACCTGGTCAACACGTCGGTTCTCGACTACCTGGACTACCGGAGCAACCTGAAGCTGGTCTCGGGTGTGGCCCTGGGCCGTTTTACTCCGTTGAGCATGGGGCCGGGCGGCCGGACGCAGCGGGCCTGGGCGGAGCTGGTGTCGCCAAACTACTTCGATGTTCTCCAGGTGAAACCGATCCTGGGGCGAAGTTTCGGTCCGGAGGAGAGACGCGAGCAGGAGGGCGCTAACCCGGTGGCGATTATCAGCTACCGGACGTGGCAGAGCCGGTTCCATGGCGACCCGAACGTGCTCGGCAAGGACATCCTGCTGAACCGGAACCGCCTGACGATCATCGGCGTGGCTCCCCCCGGCTTCAGGGGCTCGCTGGCCGGGGTGGTGTTTGACGTCTGGGCGCCGATCACGCTGGCCACCGCGATGGGTACCGGCAATGGAACGCTTCACTATCGGGGGACCAGAGACGAGACATCCACGATCGTGCGGTTGAAGCCGGGCGCCGGCCTGGAGCAAGCGCGGGCGGAAGTGGCCGCCCTCGGCAGGCGTCTTGCAGAGATGTACCCGGAGACGAATCGCGGCGTGGACCTCACGTTGACGCCGCTCTGGCAGGGTCACCTTGGCACCCAGGGTGTTTTGCGCAAGCCGCTCGGCATCTTAATGGCGGTCTGCAGCCTGCTGCTGCTCATCGCGTGCGCGAACGTGGCCAATCTGCTGTTGGCGCGCGCCGTTTCCCGGCAAAAAGAGCTCGGCATCCGCCTGGCGCTGGGTGCGCGTCCCGTTCAGGTGACGCGGCAGTTGCTGATTGAAACTCTGATTCTGGCCGCCGCCGGCGCATTGGCCGGAGTGTTTTTGGCAATGGGGATGGGACGGACGCTGGCCCTGATGGTCACTGTGCAGGACGTCCCGCTCGATCTGGGCGGCGGGATCGACACAGCCACCCTGGCGTTCACCGTGGCGCTCACGATCCTGACCACGTTGATCTCGGGTCTGGCACCGGCGGCGATGGCGGCTCACTGCGACCTGGATGAGGTCCTCAGGGAGGGCGGGCGAGGCGGGGGGTCGGGCAGGAAATCGCACCGGCTGCGCCGTCTGTTGGTGGCCGTGGAGATGGGCCTGGCGATCGTGGCTCTGATCGGGGCCGGACTTCTGTGGCGGAGCTTCCGGAATGCGAGCGCCATCCAGCCTGGCTTTGACCGGACCAACGTTTCGGTATCGCAGTTCTATCTCTCATACGCCGGCTACTCGGGCCCCGAGCAGTGGCGGTTTTGCCGCGAGTTACGCAGCCGCATGGAGGCGAATCCAGGTGTGATCGGGGTGACTTACTCGGATGTCGTGCCCATGTCCACGGTCAGCGGCGCAGGATTGACCCCGTGGCACAAACTGGAGATCCCGGGCTACGTTCCCGCCGCGAACGAGCAGATGATGATTCACCGCGCCACGGTTCCGCCCGGATACTTCAAACTCCTCGGCATCCGGATGCTCGAAGGGCGCGACTTTACCGAGAGCGACTCCGTCGACGCGCCGATGGTGATCATCGTCAACGAGACGTTCGCGCGGCGGTTCTTCCACGGGGCGTATCCCATCGGCCGCAAGGTAAGGTTGGAAGGCAACCTGACCACGGTTGTAGGACTGGCCAAGGACAGCAAGTATCACACGCCGGCCGAGGGGCCGCTGCCGTTCTTTTATATTCCGTTCCGCCAGTGGTTCTATCCGGGACTGAATTTCTCGATCTTCGTCAAGACCGCCGGCGATCCTCTGAGGATGACGCCGGCGTTGCAGCGGGAAGCGCTGGCGCTCAATCAGGACGCGACGTTCACAACGCGGTTGTTGGCGGACGCCAATGCCGGTTCGCTGAGCGATCTGAACGTGGGGGCCAGCCTGCTGAGCGTAGTCGGAGCCTTATCGCTGCTGATGGCCGCGATCGGGCTGTACAGTGTGATGAGTTACGCCGTGAGCCAGCGAACGCAGGAGCTGGGCCTTCGCATGGCGCTGGGCGCGCAGCCCGGCCAGGTGCTCCGGCAGGTGCTGAGGGAGGCCGTGGTCATGATGATCCCCGGCGTTCTGGCGGGTGTGGTCATTGCGCTTGCCGCCTCCGGGGTATTGGGGGGCATGCTGGTCGGTGTGAGTGTGACGGACCCGCTGACGTTCGCGGGCGCCGCTGCTTTCCTCAGTTTGGTTGCGGCGGCAGCGAGCTACTTCCCGGCCCGGCGCGCTACCAAGAGCGACCCCATGGCCTCGCTGCGGAGCAATTAGGCGTCATTGGACGCGGCCAGGTCGGGAAGCTGCTCCACTGGCTACGCAGGCTTGTAGTACAGCACCATTCCGGCTCCCAGGACGGCAAGCAGGAATCCGACATACAGCATCGGATTGGGCGCGGTCTTCGGCGGGTGCGTCGCCATGGAGACCAGCACGTTGATCACGGGAGCGCCGCCGAAGACCAGCGGCATCACGTAATTCGGCAGGCCGCCGTTGCGGAACGCATAGATGATGCACACCGCTCCCACCGCGCCGAGCGCGCCGCCGATCGATGCCCAGATGGTGCCGGAGAAGTTGAAGCCCGTCACACCGCCCTGTCCGGACAGCGCCACCGTGGGAGCCAGCACACCGATCAGGAAATATGCTCCGCCCACGCAGAGCAGAGCTTTCAAGGGACTGCCGAGCACGGTCTGCCCTTTGTGCAATGCGACGCCGTAGAGCCCCCAGGAAAGCACCGCCCCCAGGGCGAACATGATCCACACCATGGTACGTTTCCCTCCAATTGGCCGATTGACCACGCCAGTGGTTGCAGCAACCCTCGATTCCATAGGTTGTGAAGATTCTATCAGCTTTTTCCGAATATGCAATTTCGCAACTCGATGTGGCATACTACCTGGAAATCGCACGAAGGGAATTTTCCTCTCATGGCGTCACCGGGATCTGTCGGGAATACGCGGCCGCTTACCGTAGTTCAGTGGTTGATCTGCGCGATCGCGGTGATCGGGTTTGCCTTCGATTCGTTCGTGCTGCTGATGCTTCCGTTGATCCTGCGGCCGGCCATCGAGCAGCTTGGCGGAGGGGCCTTCGGCAGTCCCGCTTACACGCATTGGCGCGATCTGATGTTCTACGTTCCGGCAGTGGCGGGAGGCATCTTCGGCCTGCTGGGCGGATACCTGACGGACCGGCTGGGCCGCCGCCGGGTGCTGACCTGGAGCATTCTGATCTATGCCGGCTCGGCGTTCGGGTCGGGATTCGCGACGTCGCTGGAGACCCTGCTGATTCTCCGTACGATGGCTTTCATCGGCGTGTGCGTGGAGTTCGTGGCGGCCGTGGCATGGCTGGCGGAGTTGTTTCCGGATCCCCGCCGGCGGGAGTCGATCATCGGATACACCCAGGCGTTTTCCTCGCTTGGCGGCTTCCTGGTGAGCCTGACCGCGTTGGCAATTTCGCGCACCGCGTCCTCGCTCCCGGCCATCTATGGAGGCCATGACAACTGGCGTTATCTGCTGATCGCCGGACTGATTCCGGCAATCCCGCTCATCTTCATCCGCCCGTTCCTGCCGGAATCGCCGGTGTGGCAGGAAAAGAAGGCTGCCGGGACGCTGCGGCGTCCCAGCCTCGCGGCGATCCTGAACGAGCAGTTCCGGCAAACCAGCCTGGTGAGCGCGCTGATCTTCGCATGCAGCCTGGGCGCCGCCTTCGGCGCCATCCAACAATTGCCGCAGATTGTGCCCGCGCTGGTGAAGGTGGACCCGAAGCTGAAACCCCCGCAGCGCCAGGCCGTGGTGCAAGGGGAGGTGGCAACCGTACAATCGATCCAGGAGGCCGGCGGGTTGGCCGGGCGCTTCGTGCTGGCGTTCCTGGCGGTGCGGATCGTCTCGCGGCGAAAGCTGCTCCGGGTCTTTCAGGTTCCGGGCCTCATCATCGTCCCGCTGGTGTTCTGCTTCCCCGCGGTCAGCGACCTTCCGATGCTCCGGTGGGGAATCTTCCTGGCGGGTTTCTGCACCGTGGCTCAGCTCAGCTTCTGGGGCAACTATTTGCCGCGCGTCTACCCGACGCATTTGCGCGGCACCGGCGAGAGTTTTGCGGCCAATGTCGGGGGGCGGATGATCGGCACCTCGGCGGCGCTGCTCACCACACAAATCGCCAAATCGATGCCCGGCGCCGCCGCCGCAACGAAGCTTGCCTACGCAGCCGGCGCGGTGGCGTTCCTGGTATATGCGGTCGGATTCGTCGCCAGCTTCTGGCTGCCCGAGCCGCAGCAGGCCAAGCTGCTGGATTAGGCGTTAACAGGTTTGAACGCGGCGCGCGCGGAACAATCCGGCGCCGTCCAGCGTATAATGCCGCATGGCCATAACCGGATCCACCAGGAAGCCGCTGCGCGTGTGGCCCGGCGTAGTCCTGGCGATACTCCTGTGCCTGCTTAAGTTTGTCGTCCCTGTCGTAGCGCCCGGCCTCCTCCTCTACAGTGTGCTTGGGGGAGTCGCCTGCGGAGCCGCAATCGGTCTTTGGTGGCTGTTCCTCAGCCGCGCGCCCTGGTTGGAGCGCCTGGGCGCAATCGCCTTGATCATCCTCGGGCTGTACGCGGCCAGGCTCTTCATCGACGTGTCGATCAAAACGGGGGCGATGGGTTACCTGTACGTCTTCCTCGCGATCCCTGTGGTGAGCCTCGCCTTGGTTGCATGGGCCGTGGCCGCCCGCCGGTCTGCGGACGGCCCCCGGCGCGCGACCATGGCCGCCACCATCCTGGCCGCGTGCGGAGCCATGGCGCTCATCCGGACCGGCGGCTTCACCGCCAGTTTCCAGAACGACATCCACTTTCGGTGGACCAAGACGCCCGAGGAACGGCTCCTGGCACAGGCCGCCATCGAACCGCCTGCGCCCCCGACAGTTCCCGTCGCAGCGGTCGCCCCCGGAAAACTGCCCGCCGGCCCGCCCGCCGAGGAGCCCGCGCCGCGACCCGCAGTGACCGCTCCGCCGGCCGTCAAGGAACTGGAGACGGCGCCCGAGTGGCCCGGTTTTCGAGGGCCGCATCGCGACGGCATCGTCTCGGGTGTACGAATCCAGACCGACTGGACTGCGTCGCCGCCTGTCCAGTTATGGCGCAGGCCGGTCGGACCGGGCTGGTCGTCGTTCGCGGTCCACGGCGATCTCATCTACACCCAGGAGCAGCGCGGCCCAGACGAGGTTGTCGCCTGCTACCGCCTGACCACCGGCAAGCCGGTGTGGGCGCATCGCGACCCGGCCCGGTTCTATGAGTCGAATGGCGGGCCAGGGCCGCGCGGCACACCGACGCTCAGCAACGGCCGTGTGTACACATTTGGCGCCACGGGCATCGCGAATGCGCTCGACGCTCGCAGCGGTGCCGTCGTGTGGTCGCGCAACGCGGCGTCGGAGACCGGCGCGACAACTCCGGACTGGGGTTTCGCCAGCTCGCCGCTGGTGGTGGACGACACCGTGCTCGTGGCCGCCTCCGGCGATCTTGTCGCCTACGACGCCGCCACCGGTGCCCGGCGCTGGACCGGACCTGCTCGCGGCGTGAGCTATAGCTCGCCGCAACTGGCGACGATCGACGGGCTCAAGCAAGTGCTTCTCGTGAGCTCCGTCGGCCTGGCCAGCTTCGCGATCGCCGATGGCACGCTGCTCTGGGAGCACCCATGGAAAGGCTACCCCATCGTGCAGCCGGCCCTGACCGCGGACGGCAATGTCCTGATCAGCGTCACCGACAGCAGCGGCACACGCCGGCTTGCGCCCGCCCACGGCGCCGGCGGATGGTCCGTCGAGGAGCGCTGGACCTCGAACGGCTTGAAGCCCTACTTCAACGACTTCGTGGTTCACAAAGGCCACGCGTTCGGCTTCGACGGCAGTATCCTTTCGTGCATCGACCTCGCGGATGGAAAGCGCAAATGGAAGGGCGGACGGTATGGCAACGGACAGCTCGTGCTGCTCGCCGATCAGGACGTGCTGCTGGTGCTCTCGGAGCTGGGCGAACTGGCGCTGGTGGCGGCGACCCCCGATCAGTTCACCGAGCTGGCGCGCTTCCCGGCGCTCGAGGGCAAGACATGGAACCATCCGGTGGTGGTCCGCGATGTGCTGCTGGTTCGCAACGGCGAGCAGATGGCGGCATTCCGTCTGGCGCCGGCGGGACAGTGAGGCACGAGGCTACGCTGTTCCGGCCGCACCTTCGCCCGCCGGCAGCAATTCGTTGCGATGAGAAAAGCAGAACTTGACGAAGGCTTCTTCCTTCACCGCCAGGTGGATCGGAAAGGGCAGCGCGGCATAGACCAGCTTGAACAGCTTCTCCATCTGTTCGTCATTCTGCGCGGCTGCCAGCGCTGCCGGACCGACCTTTTCCCGAAAGACCTGTTGGACCTTCGGCCAATTCTCTTCGATGGCGATCTGCGTTTTCTGATCGAGTGCGGCCTCGCCCGCCTGCCGGGCAGACTGCAGTTTCTGTTTCCAATCCATAATTCACCTCCTACGTACCGGCCTGTTGTTTCCGGGCCTTGAGCGCAATCCTTGCGGCGCGGGTGTTGATGTTCTGCAAAGCGGAAGCGGCTGCTTCCGCCAATTGGTCGTCTTCGTCGTTCAGGCATGCGATCAGCGCTTCTACCGCGGCAGCGTCCCGGTTCGCTCCCAAGGCTTGGACCGCTGCGCGGGCCACATCCTCGTCGTCGTCACGGAGCCGCTCCGTCAAGCTCTTGACGACTTCCCCTCCACCGTGCCGCCCCAGGGCCTCCACGGCGTTCCAGCGGACACCCGCCTTTGGATCGCGCGACAATTCAATGAATAGCGGCACATCCGAGTCATCACCCATCGCGCCGACGAGACCGATCGCGCGACCTCTGACGCTGGCATTCGGATGGTGTGCAGCCGCACGCAGGGCGGGAACGGCGCTTTTCTCAAAACTGCGCAGCGCCGATCCAATGAAAGACTTCACCATGCTCTGGGCATTGGCCCATGCCTCGATCAGGCCGGGAATCGCCTGGGGATCTCCGATAGCCTGGAGCCCTTCCGCCGCGGCCGCGCCCACCTGGTCATAGGAATCCGTCAGCGCTCGGATCAGAGCGGGAATGGAAGCGGCATCCTTAGTCTCTTTCAGGCACCAGGCTGCGGCGTTTCGAACGTCCCGCTCCGGATCGCTCGTCAAAGCGATCAAGTCCGGCACTACCGCTTTTCCGCCGCACTTTCCCAGGGCGGTCACCAATAGGCGGCGTTCGTCTCCCTGGGCGCCGGGCAGCGCCTGCCGCAGCGCTTCCACCGCCTCGGAAGACCCGGTTTCTCTCAAGGCCGCGATTGCCTCGCGGCGAAACTCCGTGTCGGGATCAGAGAGGCAGGCCGCAAGAGCAAGAACCGCGGCGCTGGATTGGAATGCCCCAAGCGCGGCCGCGGCACACACCCGCACTCGCCGGTCGTCACTGCGCAGGGCCTCCACGAGGGCCGGAAGAGCCGATTCGCCGATCCTGGCGATCCTCCACGGCTCGACCTCCTGGTCTTTCCATCGCTGCGATTCGAGCAGCACGGGGACGGCGCGGGCATCCTGAAAGCCGATCAATTGGATGGCCGCCTGCAATCGAACCTGCTGGGTCGGGTGGCGGAGGGCCTCGACCAGGGCATCGACTGCCGTGGGATGATTCATCTGGCCCAGGCTCTGGATAGCCGATTCCCTCTCTTTCGAGTCCACGCTGTCGAGAGACCGGGCCGCCTGCTGTACTGCTGGAGGGGCATCGCGGGGCACACGCACCGTGAAGGGACGCTCCGCGGCCGCGATCTCCTTGAGCGAAGTGATGAGGTCGTCCCATGGCTCGTGATCGCTGAAATCGAGAGCCTGTGTGGTGCTGAGCCGCGGGTGGAGCGCACCAAAGGACAGGCCCCGAAGCAGGGGGATCACCGGAACACCCGCACCGAGCGCGAAAGCCCACTCGTAGCTCACATAAACGGATTCGGCGGCTTGCGGCGACATGACGACGACGACCGCGATGGCGTCTTTGATGCCGCTGTCGATCTCGGACCGCCAATCCCCGCCGGCGTGCACGTCGCGGTCGCGCCAGGTCGCAAGGTCCGCGGCCTTGATGTTCTGCTCGACCGTCTGCGCGAACTCCGCGTCCTCCCTACAGTACGAGATGAAGACGTGTCGCATATGAAGGGAATCCCCGTCCGGAAACCGGTGCAGCGATTATACACCAGCCTTTCGGCGGGCTGACAGACGGCCTGGCTGCTGCGCCGCGTGATGTAGTGTATTGTATATACGTTATGCTACGCTAAGGTTGTGATCATTTCGGGGTTCGACTGGGACGATGATAATGTTCTCCACATCGAGCGGCACCGGTTCACCCCCGATGAGGTCGAAGAAGTTTTTGCGGGTGACTACAAAATCAGGCGAACCCGTCAGAGGCTCTATATTGCTCTAGGCGAAACTCTGGACGGGCGGCTGGCGTTCGTCGTGTTTCGCCGTCTGCCAGGCGGGTTGATCCGAGTAGTTACCGCGCGCGATATGGACGATGCTGAGCGGCGGCTGTTCCGCCGCAAATAGAGTGGACAAAATGGGTAAGAAGCTACCTCCTGCGAAGACGCCCCTACCAAAGTTCCGCTCGGAACGAGAGGCTGCCGAATACTTCCAGGCGCACTCCGTCGCGGACGTGTGGAATCAGCTATCCGAGGTGAAGCCGGCAAGGGTTTCTAAAGCGATTGATAAGTCGATTCGGGAACGCCATAGGGCTGCAAAGTCCCCGATCTCGATTCGATTAGGTCCCGATCAGATCGCCGCGGCCAAGAAGATCGCAGCCGCCAAGTCGGTCGGCTATCAGACCCAGTTGAGGATGTGGATAGCTGAAGGTATTAAGCGCGAGGCGAAGCGGGCTTAGTCAGGCCGAAGGCCTCATGCTACTTCCAATACCCGGCCGCCAGTCCATAGCCGACAGCCACGATTCCACCCGCCACAGGAAACGCCGCCAACGCCGCGGCGAGCCGCGCCGCCGCCGGCATCGTCCGCGGCCAGAAGCTCACAGCGGCTTGTGACACCACGATCAACCCCCACGGGATGACAGACGCTGCCATCCCATGGGCGCACCACGGGCAGTGGTGCACGCTGGCGCTGTGGACATTGCAGTGGACGTCCGCACCGCGCCAGAGCGACACGCACCCGCAGCGGAACACCGCCGCGCAGAAGTCGATGAAGAACACGCTGGCCACTGCGGCGGCAGCCAGGAAGATGACCGTGCGGTCCCGGCGGCGCGGGATCACGGAGCCGCCGGTCCGAAACAATAGAGCCGGCCGTCCTGCGAGCCGATCACGATGCGCCCCGCGGCAATCGCGGGCGATGCCGATAGCGGCGCGCCGGCCTCGAAATCCCAGAGCTTGCGGCCGCTTGCCAGATCCAGCACATAGAAATGGCCGTCGTTCGAGCCGATGTAGACGCGCCCGCCGGCAATGGCCGGCGAAGAATCCACGCGAGCCTTGGTCGCGAACGTCCATCGCGGCTTGCCGGTCTTCGCGTTCAGGCAGTAGATCAGCTTGTCGCGGCCGCCCAGCACCATGCGATCGTCCACGACGGCTGCCGAAGAGTAAAACGGGAACGCACGGTCCGGATTGTTGTAGTGCCACACGATTTTTTTCAGGGCCAGGTCGGCGGCCACCACGTCGTTGCTGAAGGTGCCGTAATACGCGCGCTTCGCCACCACCGCCGGCGAAGCTCCCGTATACCCGCCGGCGGGGAAGCGCAGCACTTCCTTGCCGTCCGCCAGCCGCACGCCGTGGAAAATCTCGTCGCAGCCGCCCAGGTAGATGATGCCGTCGGCGATCGACGGCGTGGCATGCACGAAGTTCGTGGTCGTGTACTTCCAGAGCAGCTTGCCGTCGCGCGTGGAAACACAGTACAGGTTGCCATCGTAGGAGCCGAACACCACGCGGTCGCCCGCCACAACCGGAGACGATTTGATTTCGCCATCCGTGCTGAAGCTCCACAGCCCCTTGCCATCGGATGCGCGCACGGCATGCAGCAGGCCCGACAGGTCGCCGATGTAAACCACGCCCTCGTGAACCGCCGGCGACGATTCGCCGATTGCATCTTTCGCGCGGTACTTCCATCGGAGCTTGCCGGTTTCCAGGTCGATGGCAAAGAGGTCGCCCGTCTGCGCGCCCACGTAGACCGAGCCCGCGGCGACTGCGGGCGACGAATCGAAGCTCTCGCCGCCCTCGTAGGTCCAGAGCAGCTTGAGGTTGGCCGCGACCGGTTCGGCCGTGACACCGGTCAATTGCGGATTGCCCCGGAACTGAGGCCAATCGGCCGCGGAGAGCAGAAATGGCAGGAGGCCGAGAAGAGTGCGGCAACTCATTTTTCGGCGAGCGCCCAGAGCTGGTTCCGGTTCATGATGAACAGCGTGCCGTGGGCCGGCACCGCCGTCGCATACACCGAACTGCCCATGTTCATCTCCCCGATGAGCTTTTTCTCCTTCGCCGCTTCCAGCACGACCACGTCGCCGTCTTCGTCGCCCAGGTACACCTTGCCGTTGATCACCATGGGCGAGCCCCACACGGCGGCCAACATGTCGTGCGTCCAATACGGCTTACCCGTGTTGATGTCCAGGCAGTGCAGGAAGCCGCTGAAATCCGAGTAGAAGAGCAGGCCATTGTAAATCGCGCCGGTCGAAATCGAGCGGCGGATCTTGTCGTAGTGCCACAGCCGCCCGCTTTGCGTGATGTCGCCGCGCCTGGTCGCGTCGATCGCGTACAGATGGCCCACGCCCTCGCCGTGTTCGGGATCCTGCCCGTTGGCGATGAACACCTTGTTCTGCCAGATCACGGGCGTCGAAATCACTTCGTTGCGCGTCTTCGGCCACACGGCGTCCTTGGGGTTCATGTCGAATTCCCACAGCTTGTTGCCGGTCTGCGCTTCGTATCCGCGCGCCCAACCGTCGCCTTCGCCGATCACCACCTGCACCACGTCCCCGATCTTGCCGACCGCTGCCGACGACCACTGCCCGTGCAGAATTCGCTCGCCGACGTTGTTCACTTCCCACACTTTCTTGCCGGTCGTCTTATTCACCGCGATCATGGACGGCGCGCGCGGCGACGGGATGTGCACGTGGCTCTCGTCCTGGCCGTTCGACGTGCCTACAAAAATCAGGTCGCCATACGAAACCGGCGACGAGTTCGACATGTTGTGCGGCGAGGAGCCGACCTCCTCGATCATGTCGTACTTCCAGATCACCTTGGCGCCGCCGCTGCCGTTGCCCTTGGTATCGAGGCAGACCAGCTCGCAGCGGTTGGTCACGTAGTACAGCCGCTCGCCCTCCACCAGCGGCGAGGAGCACACGCCTTGGAACGGCCAGTCCAGCGCGCGGCCGGCAGCCAGTTTCTCGTTGGTGTGCTGCCACAGAAATTTGCCATCCGACTCGCGGAAGCACATCAGCACGCCGCGATCGCCGGGCTCCTTGGGATTGCGCACCAGCTCGTTGTTGGTGCCGGCATACACCTGGCCGCCCGCCACCACCGGGTTGCCGTAACTTTGCGACCCCAGCTCGGCCATCCATTTCACGTTCTTTTTGGTCTTGATGTCCCAGGAAACGGGAATGCCGGTCATGGGCGAGAACATGTTGCGGTCGGGCGTTCCGCCCCACATCGGCCAGTCGCCGGTCCCGGGGTCGGATGCGAACACCAGCCACAACGAACCAATCAGGAAGACGGGGATGAAATACTTCATTGGTTTGGTGTCACTTTCAAATTATCGAAATATACGCCGAACTGGGCATCGGTGAAAATGCCGGGACTGCCTTGCAGGTTGGGGATGGGATCGGTGCGGTCGATCAGCCAGTCGGATGGTTCGGGGTCGGCCGCCGGCCACGCCTTGCCGCGAATGCGCGTCTTGCCGTCGGCGGTGTTATCCACGCGCAGCTTGAGGCGATACCAGGTGTCGGGCTTCCACGCGAACGGCGCGGACACGGCACGCGCCACCTCCGGCTGCCACGAGTTCAGCTCCAGCCGCTGATTGTTGCCGAACGCGAACAGCGTGTATCGCTGCGCGATGATTCCCGCATCGCCCATCTGGCGCCGCTTCTCGTTGATGCGGATATCGGCCTGCACCGTGTAATTGGACCAGTCCGCCGGACCCATGAATACGCGCATGCGCTTGAACAGCGTATCGGTAGGGACCTTCTCCAGCACCTTCTGGCCCTCCATCTCGATCACCTGGAACTTGCCGACCGAAGTGGCGCTGATCCAGTACGGCGGCACGCTGCCCACCGGATACGATTCGAAGGTCTCGTTCCAGGGTAGCGGGGGAATCACGCGCACCCGCGCCTCTCCGGTGACGCCCGCGGCCGTGGCCTTGATCAGGCCGGCCTGTCCCGGCGCGCCCTGCGGCACGGTGAACTTTCCATCCTGAATGGATCCGGTCAACTTATCCAGCGACCACGCGGCGGCCGTTTCCTCGCGCAGAAGACGGCCCGCGGAATCGAACAGCCGCGCGTGCATCTGCACCGTCTGGCCGGGCACGAGCACCATTTCCGTCGGCGATACCTGCATGAAGGTGGCCGGTCCCTGGCCCGGCTCCATCGTCTGGGTAACAGGCTTCCACGGCTCGGCTTTGGTCTGTTTCGGGCCGACGGCGTACAGCGTGTCGCTGGAAACGAAGTAAATGCGCCCGCGCGCCACGGCGGCGCCGGCCACGATCGGCTCCGGAGTCCGCTGCGACGCCAGGCCCTGGTCGCTCAGCGGCAGTTCGACCTCGCTGAGGATCTCGCAGCGGTCGGAGTGCGGGCGGAGGATGTAGAACTTGCCGCTCTCGGTGCCGACGTAAATCTTGCCGTCGGCGAACACCGACGAGGCTTTCTGGATCACCCCCAGATTCTGCTTCCACAGCTCCTTGCCGGTCTGCACGTCGAACGCGAAAAGATTGCCGCCGTTGTCCACCTGATACAGACGGTCGCCATCCATCACCGGAGAGGAGTAGCCGCCCAGGAATCCCTTCACCATCCACTTGATGCTGTCCTTGCCCAGCTTGCCTTTGCCGGTCGCGTCGAAGGCGAGCAACGCACCAATTTCATTGCCTTCGAGGTTCTCATCGCCGTGAGACACGATCGCGTACTTGCCGTTGACCACCAATCCTGTGTTTAAGCCGCGCTTGGCGATCACGAGGTTCCACACCGCCTCGCCGGTTTGTGGCTTCATCGCCAAAGCGGCGCCGTCGGACCCGCCGGCAATCAGCAGCCGAGTGCCGTTGATCGTCACGATATCCATGGGCCCGTAGCTGGTATCGTACGGGCGCCCGCCCGGCGTGCTGATCCACACGATGTCGCCGGTGCGCTTATCGAGCGCGATGAAGCGCTGTACGCGGTTGGCCTGCGTTCCCCAGGTCGAGGTCGGTGTGCTGATGATCACCAGGTTGCCGTCCACGATCGGCGAGACCGTGCGGCCGCCGTGGGTGGTGAATGGCGACATCTCTTCGGTGATCGACCGCTCCCAGATCTTCTTGCCGTCGCGGGTCAATGCGGTTAAGAGGTTGTTCACGCCGAACGAATAGACGTTTCCGGTTTCGGGATCGGCCACCGGCGACGCCCAGCCCACGCGGTGCGCCGGCACATCGCTCTGAAAGAGGTTGAACTTGTACTCCCACAGCAGCCGGCCGCTGTCGGCGTTGAAGCACATCAGCCGTTCCTGCTCGGTTTCCCGCGCGCCGGCCGTATTTTCCAGGTAAAGGCGGTCGCCGAGGATGACCGGCGTCGACCGGCCCCCGTAGGGAGCTTTCCACGCCAGGTTGTCGCCTTTCAAAGACCACTTCTCGGGCAGGCCTTTTTCGCTGGAGGTGCCGTCCCGATTGGGTCCGCGCCAGTCCGGCCAGTCGCCGGCGAGGGACGTCCGGAGAGCTCCCAAAATGAGTGTCGCGGCGAATACAATCCGCAAGCCGGTCAATCCCATGGCCTTCATGAAAGCCTCCACTGAGCGGAATGAATCGAGCATATACGCTGTGATTGCGACGAGTCAATCTCCCTTACCGCGTTCCAAAGCAGTAAAGCGCCGATACTGTCCGCACGTACAGCTTCCCGTACGCAATCGCCGGGGTCGCGAAAATCTCCTCGTCTAGCTTGTTCGCCGCCAGCAATTCCTGTTCCCCTCCCGCGCGCAGCACCGCCACCACGCCGGAATGCGACGCCAGGAAGATCTTGCCATCGCCCGCCACCGGCGACGCATAGTAGTTCTCCGAGACTCCACGCACCCGATCCTGGTGGAGCATCCGGCCTGTCGCGGCATCGAGTGTCGTCAGCACGCCCTTGTCGTTCAGCATGTAAACCACGTCCTGGTACACCACCAGCGACGGCAACTGCGGCACCGACCGCTGATACTTCCAGACCAACCGGGCCGTGGCATCTCCCCGCGTGCCCATCTGGAACGCGTACAATCCGTTCTCCGCTGCCATCACGGCGCGATGCAGGTTCCACTCCGCCTCCACGATCTTGCCGTGTCCTTCGGTGTCGATGAAATCCCAATACCGTTTGGTCCGCTCGTCGGCCTCTTCCTTTTGAATCGCACCGTCCTTGTTCTTGTCGTCGCGCGCCAGCAGCTCCGGCCACGTCGGCAGCGAGATCTGCCTCCCCGGGTCGTTCTCGGGTGTGTTGAACCCGCTCACGTACACGCGGTCCCCGACCACCACCGGCGCCGACTTCATTTCGCTCGGCAGCCCGCGAACCCACCACACCGCCTCGCCGTCGCGCGCCGAGTAGACATCCATACGGAAACTCGCCGGGGCCAGGATCAACGATGTTCCGCCCGGACCCTGCGTTATTGCCGGCGTGGACGCTCCGCTCAGCGCTTCGGGGCGCGGCTTCTGCCACCGGATCTTTCCGTCGTCCCGGCCCACCGCCACGATGAAGGAATTCTTGTCCTGATCGATCACCAGCACCACGACATCATCGGCCAGCACCGGCGACGCGCCGATTCCGTAAACGTTCCGGAAAGGTCCCAGCGGCAGGCGCCACCGCTCCCCGCCCTGGTGCGTGTAGCTCAGGAGCCCGAAGTCGGGGAAGAACACGTAGACGTTCTGGCTGTCGATCACCGGGGTCGGCGATGCCGGATTGTTCAAGGAGTGCAGCTTCTCGCGGCGCGGCCGCGGGGCCTCGCGCTTCCACAGAATCCGGCCGCTCTCCCGCTCGACGCAGATCGTGTAGAGTTGGTCATGCTCGACCGCGGTGACATAGATGCGATGACCACCGATCACGGGCGACGAATGCCCGGGTGGCAATTCCAGCCGCCAGACGAGATTCCTCGCCGGCCCGAATTCCACCGGCAATCCCGTACTGTCGGAGACGCCCGATCCGTTCGGCCCCCGAAAGCGGTCCCACTGCCCGCTCGCCGTGCCGGCCAGCAGCACCACCAGGCACACAATTCGCATGCCTCATCATGCCACGCCGGGGTAGTCTCGGGACGCAATCGGTGACGTTTTACGGCATTTGTAGTCCAATAGATGCATGAACCGGGTCATCGCACCGCTCTTCCTTGCCGCCTGCGCCTTCGCCGCCGAACCCGAATGGCCTGGTTTCCGCGGACCCTCCTCCAACCCCTCCGCCATCAATTCGAATCTGCCCGACAAATGGTCGAGCACCTCCAACATCGAATGGACCGCGAGCATCCCCGGCCTCGGCTGGTCTTCCCCGATCGTCGCCGGCGCCCGCATCTTCCTCACCACCGTCACCACCGACGGCAAAGCGAAGCAGCCTCAGACCGGCACCAACTATTCCAACGACTACATCGCCGAACTCGAGAAGCAGGGCTTCAAAGGTAAGGAACTTCTCGACCGCCTGAATGCGCGCGATTTCGAAATGCCCGGCGAAGTCTCGCTGCATTACTTCCTCTACTCCATCGATCTCAACTCCGGCAAGATCGACTGGAAGCGCGAATTCCATTCGGGCCACCCGCCCGGAGGCCGTCATCGCAAGAACAGCTTTTGCTCGGAAACCCCCGTCACCGACGGCAAACGCGTCTACGTGTACATCAATAACCTCGGCCTTTTCGCTTACGATCTCGAGGGCAACGAGGCCTGGAGCACACCGCTCGAAAACTTCCCGACGATCCTCGATTTCGGCACGGCCTCTTCGCCCACTCTGGTCAGCGGCCTGGTCGTCATCGTCAACGACAACGAGAAACAGCAATTCATTGCGGCGTTCGACAAGAACACCGGCAAGCAAGTCTGGCGCACGAATCGCTCGATCCACGTCCAAGGCTCCGATCGCCAGACCGGCTGGTCGAGCCCCTACATCTGGAAGAGCTCGATGCGCACCGAAATCGTCACCGTCGGTCCTGGCCTCGCCATCAGCTACGATCTCGAAGGCAAGGAACTGTGGCGTCTCGGCGGGATGTCCGCCATGCCCATCCCCAGCCCTTTCGCCTACAACGGCCTGTTGTATCTCAACGGCGGTGCGGGGAAGGCTCTCGCCGCGATCAAACCCGGCGCGGCCGGCGACCTCACCACGCCGGACGGCGCCAAGCTCAACGATTTCGTTGCCTGGCTTCAGCCCAAAGCCGGAACTTACCTTCCGACCGAGCTGGCCTATGACGGAGGGCTCTATGTCCTCACCCACAACGGCATCCTCACGCGCTTCGACGCCAGGACCGGCGTGCAAACGTACAAGGCCCGCATCGGCGAGGGCGGCGATTTCACTGCCTCACCATGGGGCTACAACGGCAAGATTTTTTGCATGAATGAAGAAGGCCGGACGTTCGTGATCCGCGCCGGCGATAAGTACGAATTGCTCGATTCCAACGACCTCGGCGAAATGGCGCTGGCTACCCCGGCCCTGATCGGCGATCGCCTGATCCTGCGCACCGAGAATCACTTGTACTCGATCCGTAACACTCCAGCCGGCAAGGGCCGGTAGAGAACCGCATTCGCGGGGCGGTCGCCGGGTGGAACCAAACTGGCTTGTGCGGCGCTTCGTTCGACCAAGTCAGCGAGTCGGGGGTGATAGGGAAAGGCCCGGAAGTTGCCTGTCGAGAATTAGCAATTGATCGTCCCACCCCGGCAGCTCGGAGATACGGATAGCATTACGCCGGAGGACCTCGGCCGCAACATCCTCGTGTGACACCCCGGGAGTCAGCGGAGCGTCCCGCCCTACTTCTTCTCCCCCTCCGCAATCGCGAACAGATGCCTCGCCCCGCGCACGAGCAGCATATCCCCGGCCATCGCCGGCGTCGCCAGAACCGGCTCGCCCACGGAGTTCTTCGAGAGCAGCTCGTATTGCGGTCCGGCCTTGACCACGTAGACGTCTCCCTCTTCGCCCGTGATGTACAGCATTCCCGCCGCCGCGATCGGCGACGCGACCACCGACCCGCCGCTTCCCACCCGCTGCTGATACACCCGGTTCCCCGTCTTGGCGTCGTACGCCGACAGTACGCCGTTGTTGCTCACCAGGTACAAATGGTCGCCGTAGGCGATCGGCGACGGCAGGTACGACCCGCCGGTCTTCTTGCTCCAGGCAATCGCATCGCTCGATTCCTTGCCGTCTTTCAGCGTGAGGTCGCCGTTGGAGCCGACCTTGATCGCGTAGATCGGCTGCACCGGAGGATATCCGGCGGTGACGAAGATCAGGCCGTGCGCGGAAACCGGCGTCGTACAGGTGATCTCCGAATTCGGTCCGAGCTTCCACAGCTCCTTGCCCGTATCGGCGTCGTACCCGCGGATCGCCTTGGTGCCGTTGGTGACCAGCTCGGTGCGGCCCTCGCCGGGAACGATGGTGGGCGTGCCCCACGCGGGGATCTCGGCCCGCGCGGTGCGCCACAGTTCCCTGCCGTCCTTCAGGTCGAGCGCCGCAATGAACGAATCCTTCTGACGGTCGCACTGCACGATGACGGAATTCTTGTAGATCACCGGAGAGCTCGCCGCGCCCCACTCCGAATCGGGATCGAAGAACCAGCCGGCGTTCTGCAAACCCAGATCCTTCTTCCAGAGAAGCTTGCCCTCTGCCGAATAGGCCACGATTCCCTCCGACCCGAAATACGCGACTACGATCTTGCCGTCGGTGACCGGCGTCGGCGAGGCCTGCGACGATTTCGGATGCCGCTTCGTTTTCGGCGTGCCCTGATACGGTGTCTGCTCCCACAGAATCTTGCCGGTCTTCTTGTCCAGCGCCAAAACCTTCCACTGATGCGGGCTGCGATCGCCAACCGAGTCCGTGTCCCCATAGAGGCCGGTGCGGAACGTCTGCTTGGGATCGCTCGAGACCGCCGTGGTCACATAGATCCGGTCGCCCCACACCACCGGCGAAGAGTTGGCGAGGCCGGGAATTTCCGCGGACCAGGCGATGTTCGTGCCCTTGGCGATATCCCATCGCACCGGCGGGTGCCCGCCGTCGCCGATACCGGATGCCGACGGCCCGCGGAACTGCGGCCAA
>Ga0335079_10002327_pt1 | contig 21938 bp, 17 predicted proteins | sample Lox_Sample_33_FD_206719 | JGI IMG/M metagenome (GOLD analysis project Ga0335079, IMG submission 206719) | Soil microbial communities from Loxahatchee National Wildlife Refuge, Florida, United States - Lox_Sample_3.3 | ecosystem: Environmental > Terrestrial > Soil > Wetlands | place: USA... | reverse complement strand
GTCCGGGTCAACGCCAGCGGCGGATTTCACCGGGTGCAATTCAATGTGGAAGCGTCTCATTCCGAGCACGAGCGGCTGGGCATGGTCCTGCGGCAATCCAGCACGCTATTCAGCGTGAGTTCCTCCTCTGCGGCTGAGCGCGAATGACTTCCGAACCCACAGTCATTCCGTTTGTGAAGGCGAGCGCCTGCGGCAACGATTTTCTGTTGATCGACGGAATGTACGCGCCGTCAGGCATGGCGGAGTTCAGCCGGCGCATTTGCGATCGGCACCGGGGAGTAGGGGCGGATGGTGTGGAATGGCTCTTCCCGGCGTCCGACGCGGAGGTGAAGGCTCGTCTGTTCAACGCGGATGGGTCAGAGGCCGAGATTTCGGGCAACGGTACCCGCTGCGTCGCAGCGCATTTGTGCGCAGAACAACCCAAAGAGCAGATCGTCATCCGCACCGGCGCTGGAATCAAAACCTGCACCCTGACCGCGCGCAGCGGGTCCACCTATGAGTTTGAGATTGCCATGGGTGAGCCTAAGGTGGGGGACGCGTTCGCCATCCAGCTGGCATTCCGTGAGGTTCGCGGGATTCCGGTCTCGATGGGAAATCCCCATTACGTGGTGTTTGTGGAAGAATTCGCGCCGGGGTGGCAGGCGGAGGCGGCCGAGGTCGGACGCCATCACGACTTCAAGCATGGAATTAACGTTGAGCTGGTAGTGGTCAGGGACAGGCAGAACATCGAAGCTCGATTCTTTGAGCGGGGCGTGGGGGAGACGCAGTCCTCGGGCACCGGTTCGTGTGCGTCGGCCGTCGCCTCCATCGCCGCGCAGCACGCGCTATCTCCCGTGCAGGTGCACACCCCCGGGGGGAAGCAAATGGTTCGTTGGGAGGATCAGGTGTATCTACGCGGTCCCGCCCAGCTTATCTGCCGGGGAGAGTTTTTCGTTTAAGATTGAGCTTTCATGCCGCTCACGGCCCAAAATCCTCGCCGTAAGCCCGCAGCGCTCCAGGCGGGCGACACCATAGGCATCGTGGCTCCGGCCAGCAACATTAAGCGTGCACTTCTCGACGCAGGTTGCGAAGCCCTGCGAAAGCTCGGATACCGTCCGTTCTATTTCGATTCAATCCTCGAACAAGATCTGTATTTCGCGGGCTCGGTGGATCGCCGAGCCCGCGAATTGGAGGAGATGTTCGTCCGCGACGATGTGAAGGCGATCCTGTGTGCGCGCGGCGGGTATGGGACCAACTACCTGTTGAATGCGCTCAATCCGAGCCGGATCGCGCCTCACCCCAAGATCTTCGTCGGCTACAGCGATATCACGACGCTGCTAACCTGCTTGTGCGACTCGGCAGAGTTTGTGACCTTTCACGGCCCAATGGTGACGAAGGACTTCGCCCTGGCGGAAGGGATCGATCTAGCTTCCTGGCAAGCCGCGGTGGGTGGAAGTTCGCAGTGGGAACTTGACTTGGGTCCTAGCTCCGGAGTGACGGCGCTGGTAGACGGTTCGGGCGAAGGCATGTTCTACGGAGGCTGCCTTTCCATGCTGGTGGCATCGCTCGGCACGTCGCATGAGATTCGAACCCAAGGAACCATCCTCTTCATCGAAGACGTCGCTACCAAGCCTTATCAGATTGACCGCATGCTGATGCAGTTGAAATTGGGCGGCAAGCTGAGCGGTGTGAAGGGTCTGGTGTTCGGAGAGATGCTGGATTGCGTTCAGAGTCCGCATCAGCCTTACACATTGCCGGAGGTCATCCTACGAATTGTGGGCGACCTGGGAGTGCCGGTGGCGTATGGTCTGCGGTCGGGGCACGTAAGCCGGGCAAACGTGACTTTGCCCATCGGAATCCGTGCCGCGCTGAAGGTGCGGGGAAGCGACATGAGTTTAAAATTCCTGGAGTCCGCAACCGCTCCGGCCACGGTGGCGCACGCGGTCAAGTCATGACGGAACGAAGACATATCTATCTGATCGGAATCTGCGGCACCGCCATGGCTTCGCTTGCCGGGATGCTGAAGGAGCGCGGATTTCATGTAACCGGCTCGGATGCGGCGTCGTACCCTCCGATGTCGGATTTCCTAGCCTCGCTTGGGATTGCCGTGGCCCAGCCCTTCGCTGCCGGGAATCTAACGCCACGGCCCGATCTGGTAGTCGTAGGCAATGCGATTTCCCGGGGCAACGTGGAACTCGAGCACGTGCTCGACGAACGCATCCCGTTCTGCTCTTTGCCGCAGATCCTGCACGATGAATTTCTGCGCGGGAAAGAAGTGCTGGTGGTGGCGGGAACCCACGGCAAGACGACCACTACCTCGATCCTGTCGTGGATATTCCACACGGCGGGTCAGCGGCCGTCATTTCTCATTGGCGGCATCGCCGAGAATTTCGGCTCCAGTTTCCAGCTCGGCGAGGGAAAACACTTTATTCTCGAAGGCGACGAATACGACACCGCCTTTTTCGACAAGGGCCCGAAGTTCCTCCACTATTTTCCGGATTCAATTATCTTGACGTCGGTCGAGTTCGATCACGCCGATATTTACAGAGACCTGGATGCGGTCGAGACGGCGTTCAAGCGCCTGGTGAACCTGGTGCCTCGCCGCGGACGCATCGTTGCGTTCGATGCGGGGAGTAGCTTGAAACGCTGCCTGGGTCGCGCCTTTTGCCCCGTGGAAATCTACGGTTCAAGCGAGCAAGCCGGCTGGCATATCACGAACCTGCGCCAGGAGTCCACGCGTACCACGTGGTCGGTCGAGCGAGAGGGAAAACCCTGGGCCGACTTTGAGTTTCCCCTGGCCGGCGAGTACAACGTCTGGAATGCGACTGCGGCTTCAGCTTTGGCGTCAGGTTATGGAATCTCGAAACAGGATATTGCTGCCGGGCTGAAGACCTTCAAGAGCGTGAAACGGCGGCTGGAAGTGAAGGCCCAGGTGAACGGAATCACGATCATCGACGACTTCGCGCACCACCCCACGGCAATTGCGGGCACCCTGACCGCGCTACGGTCTCGCTATCCGGGAGCCAGGCTGTGGGCGATCCTCGAGCCAAGATCGAACACTCTTCGGCGGAATATTTTGCAGGCTGAGCTGGCGAGGAGCCTGGGGCTGGCGGATGAAGTCATCGTCGCGGGTGTGTTCAAGTCGGACGTAATTCCCGAGGGCGAGCGGCTGGACCTGCCCGGGCTTGCTGCCCAGATCCAGCAACACGGGCGGCGCGCGCGTATTATTCCTGACGTGGCTGCTATTGTGCAATTGGCGGGGCCCGAAATGCGGCCTGGCGATGTGGTTGCCATCCTTTCCAACGGCGGGTTCGGCGGCATCTATGAGAAGCTCGCACGAAGGCTGCAATCGTTAGCCGGCGCGGGGTCCGGCAGCAGCGCCCCGGTGGAGACTTCGGCCAAAACCTAATGCGGCGGCTTCGAGCCAAGCTTGCGTTTGCCTGCGCCTTGCTGGGCGCGTGGACTGCGATCAACGCACCGGCACAGACTTCGAGCACTGCATCTCCCCAAGTTCAATACTCGATATCTCTGGCACGAGCCGCCGCGCACCTGGCGCTGGTGACGATCCGGCTCTCTCCGGGGCCTGCCGTGCGTGAACTGCAATTGCCGGTGTGGAACGCGCTCTACGAGGTCCGTGATTTCGCGCAATATGTGGACTGGGTGAAGGCAAGCGCTGCCGATAGCCATAGGCTATCCCTGCGCAAGCTGGACAAGAGCCGCTGGCAGGTGAGCGGAATGGAGGCAGGTGGCACGATCACCTACGAGATCTTTGTCGACCAGCCCGGACCGTACAGCGCACAAATCAACGCCCACCATGCCTTTCTCAACCTGGCCGACATTCTGATGTATCCCCTGGAAGCGCGCTCGACGAAAATGAATCTGCGATTCGCGGATGTGCCCTCCGGCTGGCGGATTGCTACCGCTCTGAAGCCCGATGCGGTTGGCTACACGGCGGATAACTACGACCAGCTGGTGGACTCCCCTTGCGAACTCGGTGCGTTTCAGGAACAGGATTTCGATCAGGGCGGCGGACGCTATCGCATCGTGGTGGACGCCGATTCCGGCGATTACGATCTGCAGAAGATCGTGCACATGGCGAATGCCATCGTGGCGGCGGCGACCGTTTGGATGAACGATCGGCCATTCCAAGACTATCTTTTCATCTATCACTTTCCGCGCGAGGCAGGTGGCGGCGGAATGGAGCACGCCTTTTCGACCGCGATTGATTTGAATGCGGGTGTCTTACGCGCCAATCCGCAGGCTTTGGCCGACGTCACCGCCCACGAATTCTTTCATCTGTGGAACGTGAAACGCATCCGGCCGCAGTCGCTGGAGCCGGTTGACTACAGCAAGGAGAACTACACCACGGCGCTGTGGTTCAGCGAAGGCTTCACCAGCACGGTTGGCGACTACACCCTATTGCGCGCCGGGCTGCTGGATGAATCGCGTTATCTTTCGCGCCTGGCCGAGCAGATCACGACGCTGGAGCGCCGTCCTGCTCACCTGACGCAGTCTGCCGAAGAGTCCAGCCTGGACACCTGGCTGGAGAAGTACTCGTATTATCGACTGCCGCAACGGAGCATCTCCTATTACAACAAGGGACAGTTGCTTGGAGTGCTGCTGGATCTGGAAATGCGCGACGCAAGTCACGGAAAAGCGACCTTGCGGGATCTTTTTCAGTGGATGAATCTGAACCTGGCGCAGCGCGGCGTATTCTTCGCAGATTCGGCCGGAGTTCGTGCACCCGCCGAGCAACTATGCGGCTGCGACTTGGCGGATTTCTTCAGCCACTACGTTGCCGGAACCGAAGAACTCCCCTACGACCGGCTCTTCGCCACGGTTGGCTTGCGGCTCAAGAAAGACTCCATTGTTAGCGGTGCGCCGGGCTTCGCCGCCACCCGGGGATTTGGAGAAGCGCCCGTAGTAACGAGCCTCGATGGGGAAGGTCCGGCGGTCCGGGCCGGGCTTGCTCTGGGAGACGCCATCCTCACCATCGACGGTCAGCCGGCCGGGCCGGATTTCGAAGACCGGCTCGATGCGCTGCGTCCCGATGAGACGGTACGCCTGCGGGTTCGCGGCCCAGGCGGAGAGAGGGAAGTGCGCTGGAAGGTGGGTTCGAAGGAAGAGCTCGAGTTTGAGCTGAAGGACGTGGAGAATATCACGCCGCAGCAGAAAGCGCGTCGTGCTGCCTGGCTGGGTGGCGTGTCCCAAGGAGAGGCGCGTCCTTGATCCGAACCATACTGATGCTCACGTTCTGGGGGTTCGCGCTGCCGGTGGCAGCGCTAGTCTGCTTTCCCTGGACGATAGTGACCGGCAATATCGGTTTCCTCTACCGCGTCAGCATGTGGGCCGCGTGGACCGGTGTGCGGCTTGCGGGCGTGCAGGTGCAGGTCGTCGGCCTGGAGAAAGTCGATCCGGCCCGCACCTACATCTTCATGTCGAATCATGTTTCCAATCTGGATCCGCCCATTCTGCTGCCGCTGATTCCCCGCCGCACCTCGGTCATGGTGAAAAAGGAGTTGTTCAAATATCCGCTCCTTGCCAAAACCATGCGGTTGGGATCTCTGGTGCCTGTCGATCGCGGGAACTTAGAAGCGGGAATCGCGGCGGTGCGTTCTGCCTCGGAAGTAGTTCGCCAGGGGCTCAACATGACCATCTATGTGGAAGGGAAGCGATCCTTCGATGGGCGGCTCTTGTCGTTCAAGAAAGGGCCGTTTTATCTGGCCATGGATTGTGGTGTGCCGGTCGTCCCGGTGACCATCGTCGGGACGCACCGAGTCATGCCCAAGGGACGATTTTCCATCCAACCAGGAATCGCCCGAGTGATTTTTCACGATGCAATCGAGCCGAAGGATTTCGTTAGCCGCGACTGCCTTATGGAACGGGTGCGTGCTGCCATCAACCGCGCCTTGCCGCGCGAGTGCCAGGAACGAAGTATTGAACCGGAGGAACAGGAAGGCACTGCCTCCGCCTGACGTTCTATTTATCCCCCTTGCTTCGGACGGCTTTGGCAATCTCCGGCAGCTTGGCAAACAGCGCCGTACTTCGCATCCACTGCTTGTGATCGAAAGCGGGCGAGCCGCTGACCATCGATCCAGCGGGAATGTCGCCGTGGGTGCCGCTCTGGGCGGTGACAATCACGCCATCGCCAAGCTTGCAGTGGCCGGCGACTCCCACCTGTCCGGCGAGGATCACGTTCTTCCCCAGTTCCGTCGAGCCGGCCAATCCCACCTGTGCGCAGAGCAGAGTGTCTTCGCCGACTTTCGAGCCGTGTCCCACCTGCACAACATTGTCGATCTTTACGCCGCGGCCGATGCGGGTTTCGCCCACACTCGCGCGGTCGATGCAGGAGTTGGCCTGCACCTCCACGTCGTCCTCCAGCACGGCTGGACCCGACTGTGGAATCTTGTGCCAGTGTCCGGCATCGTCTTTGGCGAAGCCGAAGCCATCGGCTCCAATCACCACGCCATTTTGCAGGATCACCGAATCGCCTAGACGGCAATGCTCGCGCACCACGGCGTGGGCATGCGCGAAGAAGTTGTCGCCGATTCTTGCACCGGGATAGATCACGACGTGCGCCAGCAGCACCGCGTTACGGCCAATCTCGACATCCCGATCAATCACGACATACGGGCCAACATAAGCGTTTTCGCCAAGCCTGGCCGAGGCATGGATCGCGGCGGTCGGGTGAATTCCGGGGGCGTATTGCGGTGGTTGGTAAAAGAGCTCCACGGCCCGCGCAAACGCCAGATAAGGATTCCGGGAGCGCAGCATGGCGGCGGGAATGGGGGGGAAGTCTTCGGCCACTATGACCGCCGCGGCGCGGGTAACACGGGCAGTGGGCGCATATTTTGGGTTGGCGACGAAGGCGAGTTGGCCGGCGCCGGCCTGGTCGATGCCGGCAACCCCGGTGATTTCCGTGTCCGGCGAGCCGTTTTCCAGGCGCGCACCGAGAAGAGATGCGATCTGTGAAAGTTTCATGTTGGATCACGCTGATTGTAACGGAGGTTCCCCATACCCTGCTCTTCCGCGCGCGCGCTCTGCCGCCCGCAATGCAAAGTTTTTCAGCCTGCGGGCATATGGGGTCTTTCTTACATAGCCGGCTGCCTCTAAGGATAAATTCACATTGACACGAGAAACAGTCGGGTGCACACTCTTCGGGCACGAGCCGATGCTGTCGGCAGCCACCGCGGTTTTACTGCGAAAACTCAGCATATATTTGCTTCCGTTGCGCCTTGCTCGCACTACTGTGCGTGAGTGGTAAGCAAAACTAAGGAGAAATCGATGAAACGATGGGTTGTGCTGTTCACGCTGTGCGTGATTTCGGTCCTGACGTTGTCCACCTTGCTCGCCGCCCAGGTTCAGCGTGGCACGGTCATCATTCCCGAGTCGAGTATTGTTCGGCCGGAGGATGCCGGCGTCCGTGCCCACACCAATATCCAACTGTTCTACCCCAATGGGGTGAAGCCAGATTCCACCACGCCTCTGGGCGAGACTCCGTCGTCGCTGGGCTGCGTTTACCAGGTCGTAGCTAATCCGGAAGCCGGTTGCCCCAAGAACGGGACTTCGAACCCGACAGGCGGCAAGGGAGTCGTGGTCATCGTGGATGCGTTCCACTATCCAACGGCTGCGGCCGACATCGCGACCTTCGCCTCCACCTTCGGCATGCCTACGCCAAAATTCAAACAGGTACACACCGGCTCCAGCGTTCCTGCGCCGAATTGCGGTTGGGAAACGGAAGAGGCGCTGGATATCCAGTGGTCCTACGCCATGGCTCCCAATGCCAAGATTTTCCTGGTGGAAGCCCAATCCAACTCGTTCGCGCACCTGTTGAAAGCCGTCGACAAGGCGGGCCGCATCATCGCTGCCCATGGCGGGCGAGGCGAGATCAGCATGAGCTGGCAAGGCAGCGAGTTCCCGCAGGAGCTCAAGTTTGATTCTCACTTCCAGCAGCCCAACATCGTCTACTTTGCCTCCAGCGGCGACAGCGGCGGGCAGGTAGGCTATCCCAGCACCTCTCCATACATCCTTTCTGCGGGTGGTACGCGCGTCAATCGCAGCAACGGAAACTTCACCAACGAGACCGGCTGGAGTGGCAGCGGCGGTGGCGACAGCACCCTCGAAGCCCGGCCGTTCTACCAGGATGGAATTTCCAATATCGTGGGCAAGTTCCGCGGCACTCCGGATTTCTCCTTTGACGCCGATCCCGGTTCTGGGGTATCGGTCTACGACTCCAACCCGTCCTGCGGCGCTCCGAAGTGGTTCATTGTGGGCGGCACCAGCGTGTCCTCGCCTTCTCTGGCCGGACTCGTCAATTCTGCCGACAAGTTCAAGAAGAGCAGCGGCGCCGAACTTAACTTGATCTATGTTAACAATGGCAACCCCGCTGACTTCACCGACATCACCGCCGGCCAGGCGGGTGGAAACAAAGCCGGTCCGGGATGGGATTTCGTGACCGGAGTTGGCACCAACCTCGGCTACAAAGGTAAGTAGTCGGACGAGTTTGATGGGGGACGGTTTGCCCGTCCCACTGTCAAGTCCGGCTTGTTCCTGCGGTTAACCTAGCCGCCCTGCCAGAAATGGCGGGGCGGTTTTTCTTTGCGGTTGCTGATTAGTTTCCCGAAGCCGGAAATGCCTCCACCTCAGTGACAGTACCCAAGTAACTTGCTCGTAACCTCCCCCAAACCTCACCATAGGGTTCGGCCAACGGAGTGGATCGACCCGTCTACGCGGGTTTTACAGATCCATCCGGCGGGCGGCCAAAGGGACCAACCATGAGTCGCAGCTCGAGCCGCGGGACCGACAAGGAAGTCGCTGGAGTGTCGGCTGAGTTGACCAAGCTGGAACGGCTATTACATCAGGCGCCGGAGGCGACCCCAGTGCGGGTTTGCGCTGAGATCGCCCGCTTGCTGCATGTGCAGCATACTGAGGTGGCGCTGTTACGAGCTGAGAAGGACGTACTGAAGTTCCTGTTTCCCGCGGAACTGCGGGCTGCGGGCTCGATTCCACTGTCAAGTTCGGCAGTGGCGGCGCGGACCGCGGTCACGAAAACCTCGGTGCTCTCCAACACCTTCGTTAAGGTGAGGCACGTCAGTTTGTTCGAGACAGTAAAACTTGGTCCCGGCGAGGCCTCCAGTTTCCAAGAGCCGGCTCCCATCCAAAAGCTGATGTCGGTTCCCGTTCACGACGCCGAGGGCAAGATCCTGGGCGTACTGCAGATATCAAGAAAGGGTTTTGATCAGACTGCGGTCGGAGCCGATTTCGCCATGGAAGATCTGCGATTGCTCGAAGCCGTTGCCGATATCGTCGCCAAGCTCGACTTCATGAACAGCGCGGCGCCGGTTGCCGCAAAGTAACTTCCACCCTCACTCCCCGAACATCGGCACTTGCCGGGTATCTCCTGCCGTGCCCTTTCTTCGCCGCCGCGAAGCCCCAATCACTGCCAGCACCGTCAGAGACTCAAGCGCACCTCGCGGGACAAAGATGCGCTGCGTGTTGGAGCGGAGATCGGGCGGATTAATCAAGTAGCCCTCGGCGGTGGACTGCGTCAGGTCGCTGGGCATCATTCCTTCCAGGATCTCATTGTCCTTGAACTTGAGACGAACCCACAATCCTTCGGTGCGCGGGCGCGTGGTGAAAGTCTTGCGGTTCAGCGTTTCCGAATCGGCAAATTCCCGTACAAAGTACACGCCCTTGATGTCGCGCAAATCGATGCCCACCACGTTTCCGGCGGTGTTGAGCAGTTCGAGCTTGCCTTCCCGCACGAAATCGGAGGGTGCGACATAGCCATTGACCGTGTCGCGGTCCATCTTGCGGACGATCACTTTCTTGTGTGTGGAGGGCATGAATTCTGTCAGGATCCGCGCCGCGGCTAGAGAACGGAACCTCGCCGATTCTCGCACTTTTGACGCAGACTGGGTGGGTGTTCGTGTTGACAGTAGCCAAATTGTTAACCTTGTGTTATTTTCTGTAGCTTGCTACAACCCAGCCGATTTGACGTAAGTCCCTTTGGTGGAGTCACTTACATTCAGGTGGCGGAAGCCGCGGATTTCCCGGTTCCGGGGCCTGTGGAAATCTCGAACTGAACGGCTGTTCGAGAGGGAAGAGCAATCGTAGGCAGCCATGGCCGACTACATTTACACCATGGAAATCCGGCTGACGCCGGACCAGCAGAAGGGCGTCACCCTTGTGCAGGATATCGCGCGGGCTGCAGGCATGAATATTTACCTGACTGGCGGCGCGGTGCGCGACATCATCAGCGGGTTCAGCATCCGCGACCTCGACTTTACGGTGCAGGGAAATCCGCTCAAACTGCAGAAGGACCTGGAGCGGGCGGGAGCGCTGATTGCCGCGGCCGATGATGATCTGAAGGCGCTGCATTTGCGGTTACCGGGAGGCGTGCGGGCCGAGATCAGCATGGCTCGTACCGAGCGCTACGAGAAGACCGGCAAGCCGCCAATCGTTGCCCCGGCAACCATCATTGAGGACCTGCGGCGCCGTGACTTCACGGTGAACGCCATGGCGCTCTCGCTGAACCCGGGTTCTCGTGGACTCCTGCTGGATCCCTTTAACGGTGCGGCCGATATTGAAGCCAAGCTGCTGCGCATTCTGCATAACTATGCCTTCGTCGAGGACTCCTCGCGCCTCATTCGCGCCAGCCGGCTAACGGCACGCTTTCACTGGCCGCTGGAAGAGCGCACCCAGGCGCGTTTCGAATCGGCGAAAGAAAATAACTACATCGAATACATCACCGACAAAGCCATCGGATACGAAATCGAGCAGCTGGCCTATGAAGACGATCCTCTCCACATCGTCAAGGTACTGGAAAAGGAAGGCTGGCTGAAGGTGCTGAGCTCGCACTGGACCACAGCCAAGGTGGACGCCAACGGCCTGAGCCAGCTGATGAAGGGGCGGCAGCAGATGAACGAACTCGGCTACAGCCCCGACCCCGCCCCGGCGGTGATGTATTTCCTGACGTCGCGGCTGAGCGAGAAAGAGATCGCGGACATGCGCAAGCTGATTCCGCGCAAGGACCTGGTCGAGGCATGGCGCGATCTCGAGGAGAACGCCAAAGAGCTGGCGAAGCGCTTGATGGGGAAAGAGGCAGCCACGCCGTCGCGCACCTGGCATTTATTGTCACAGGCGCGTGCGGAGATGACGCTGTTCCTGGCGGTAACCGCGAAACAGCAGAGTGTGGCTCAGAAGATCAAGAATTTCTTTACCAAATGGCGGCAGGTGCAGCAAAAAATTCCCTTGCTGGAGATGACCGAATTGCACATCACGCCGCAACTTCCCGAGTATCCGAAAATCGCGCACGACGTGTTCATGCTCCTACTCGATGGCAAGCTGCGTTCTCGGACCGAGATTCTGAAGTTTCTGAAGCCCCTGGCACCGCCGCCTCCGCCGCCTCCGCCAGCACCGAAACGCGGCCGTGGCGCGAAGGGGGCAGCAGCGGTTGGGCCGGCGCCGGTGCCACCCGCCGCCATAGGAAAAAAGAAGGGCAAGGTTGAGCCGCCGCCGACCAAAACCGCGATCCCGGTCGCGGCGCACAGCAGCAAAGCGGCGAAGCCCATCCCCCCTAAGAAAGTTGTCAAGCGTCCGGAGAAAAAAGCTCAGGGCAAGAAGCGCCACTAGAATGTCGGGAGGGTTCGCCTTTGTGACTCTCTTGATCCCACGGCAGGTCTTACTCTGAAGGAAAGGCTTATTGGAGGCATGGGTTGAAACGTCCAGCCAAGATTCTGCTCATATTCGCTCTAGTGCTGGGCGCCCTGGCCGCCGGAGTCAGCTTTACCATCGGTTGGCGGCCCATCCTCGGGCCGAACATACGCGAACTTACCTCCCGCCACTTTGAGGCAACGCAGCAGCGCTTAGAGCGCGGTCGATACCTTGCCACGGGACTGGCTGGCTGTCTGGATTGTCACTCGCAGCGTGACTGGAGCGGTCACGGCGCGCCGGTGATTGCGGGAACGGAGGGCGCGGGGGCGGAGTTCCCGATCACCGGTCTGCCGGGCCGCGTGGTTGCGCCGAATATTACGCCGGACGCGGAGACCGGTGCCGGCACATGGACCGATGACCAACTCGCGCGCGCCATCCGGGAGGGCATATCGCATGACGGAAGAACTCTGTTTCCGATCATGCCCTACACCGAATTTCACGACATGTCGGACGAAGATCTGGCATCCATCGTGGTCTATATTCGTTCGCTTCCGCCCATTAACCACCCGCTTCCGAAGACCGAAATTGCATTTCCGGTGAAGTACCTGATCCGGAGCGTCCCAGAGCCAGTGACTGGGATGGTAGCCAGTCCCGATCCCGCGAATCGCGTCGAGTGGGGGAAGTATCTGGCGAGCCTGGGGGGATGCAGTGGGTGCCATACGCCGCAGGTGCGCGGACACGATATTCCCGGCGGAGCGTTTTCCGGAGGCAGCGTGTTTGAGGGCCCTTGGGGACGAGTTGCGGCAGCGAACTTGACACCCGATGCGTCTGGTATCAGTTACTACGACGAAGCCCTCTTCATCCAGACGATTCGCACAGGCGCCGTAAAGGCGCGAAAACTCTCCCCTATCATGCCGTTTGGTGTGTACAAGAACCTCACCGACGACGACCTGAAGGCGTTGTTCGCTTACCTGCGCACGCTCAAACCCGTCAAGCACGTCGTGGATAACACCGAGCCACCAACCTATTGCAGGTTCTGCCGCCAATCCCACGGCGGCGGCAACAGCAACTAGGGGCTTGACCCACGCGGGCACGGTATCCCCACCGCGGAGTAGCTCTCTGATTCCGATAAACGGGGCTATAATCGTCGTATGCGGCGTCTGGCGGCCATTGCGGCGTTCTGTAGCCTCCTGCTGGCGACGCCGGGCTGGGCCCAAATGCGGGGAGGCTTTCACGGTTCCGGCCGGGCTATGGGCCGCGGCGGTTTTGCGGCGAGGAGCCGGATTTTCTATCACGGTGGCTTTGGCCACGTTCGAGGATTTCGCGCCGGATTCGGCGTCGGGCGCGGATTTTTCCGGAACGGCTTTTACTATCCCCACGCGCTGTACTCTGGCTTCTACGGCGGCTATGACTATCCCACCGTGGTTCAGCAGGAGCCCGGTCCCGGATACGGCAATTCATACTACGGCGACCGCGATGAACTGGCGGACCAGATAGCCCGCCTAACCGATGACGTCGAAAGCCTGCGGGAAGAACAGCAGGCGCACTCTCAGGCTGCGCATTCGCAACCGGCCGAAGCCAATATCCCGACCGTCCTGGTATTCAAAGACCGGCACATCCAGGAGGTCAGCAATTACGCGATCGTCGGTCAGACGCTCTGGGTATTTACCGAGCAACGGGCCACAAAGGTCGCGCTGGCCTTGCTCGATGTGGATGCCACCACCAGGCTCAACGACGAACGCGGGGTCGATTTCCGCCTGCCCCGCTAGCTGTGGATAAGTCTGCAATCCGCCATCGGGATTAACCGTTAGAATGGCGTTCAAGCTGAACCGACACGGAGCCCATGTCCCAATTCGTCCACCTGCATCTGCACACCGACTATTCCATGCTCGACGGCGCTTGCGGGGTCGAGCAACTGGTCAAACGCGCCAAGCAACTCAATATGCCGGCCGTGGCGATGACCGATCACGGCAACATCTTTGGCGCGGTCGAATTCGTAAACGCCGCGCACAAGGAAGACATCAAGCCCATCGTGGGCTGCGAACTCTACATCTGCAAGAAGGAAGATCACAACATCGATCGAACCCCGCCGGAGGGCGACACCTACAACCATCTCCTGGTGCTGGCGGAAAACGAGGAAGGCTACCGCAACCTCGCCAAGATCACTTCTGAGGCCTCGCTGCACGGTTTCTATTACAAGCCTCGGGTCAGCAAGAAATTTCTGGCCGAACACTCGCGTGGGCTGATCGGGCTATCGGGATGCCTGAAGGGCGAGGTGGCCGAGTTCCTGATGCAGGAAAACTACGGAGCTGCCCGCGAGGCCGCATCGCTCTACCGCGACATCTTCGGCAAGGAAAATTTCTTTTTGGAGATTCAGGATCAAGGCCTGGAGCAGGAGCACAAGATCCATCCCGACCTCTTCCGCCTGGAGAAAGATCTGGCGCTGCCCTTGGTGGCGACCAACGACAGTCACTATCTCTGCGAGGAAGATGCGCACGCGCAGGATGTCATGGTCTGCATCCAGACCGGCAAGTCGATCAACGACACCCAGCGCATGAAATTCCAGGGCACCCAGTTTTTCGTAAAGAGTTTCGCCGAAATGCAGCGAGTGTTCAGCGACTCTCCGGCGGTGCTGACCCGTACCCTGGACATCGCCGAGCGCTGCAACATGCGGCTGGAAAAAGTATCCAATCCTTTCCCGCATTTCGAGGTTCCGCCCGGCTATTCCCTGGACAGCTATTTCGAGCATGTTACCCGAGAAGGGTTTGAGCGGCGCAAGCAGACGCTCAGCCTGCTCGAGGCGCAAGGCCGATTGAAGCACAGTCTGACGGAATACGATCACAGGCTCAAACGGGAGTTGTCGATCATTCAGCAGATGAAATTTTCCGGCTACTTCCTGATTGTCTGGGACTTCATCCGCTATGCGCGTGAGCACGATATTCCGGTGGGGCCGGGGCGTGGCTCGGCCGCGGGATCGGTAGTCTCCTACTCGCTGGGTATCACCGACCTCGATCCCCTCCAGCATGAATTGCTGTTTGAGCGCTTCCTGAATCCTGAACGCGTCTCCATGCCGGATATCGATATCGATTTCTGCATGAACCGGCGCGGCGAGGTCATCGACTACGTCACGCGCAAATACGGCCGCGAGAACGTGGCGCAGATCATCACCTTCGGCACCATGGCTGCCAAGGCGGCGATCAAAGACGTAGGCCGCGCCATGGACGTGCCCTATCCGGATGTGGACCGCATCGCAAAAATGGTGCCGACCACCCTGAACATCAAGCTGGAACAGGCGATCAAGGACTCGCCCGCGCTGCAGCAGGCCTATGAGAGCGATGCCCAGGTTCGGCAATTGATCGACACGGCCAAAAAACTGGAGGGTCTGGTCCGCAACGCCGGAGTTCATGCCGCTGGAGTCGTGATCTCGCCGCGCCCGTTGATCGAACTAGTCCCGCTGCACCGCACCAAGAACGACGAAATTGTCACCGCCTTCGACATGGTGGCGATCGAGAAGTTGGGCCTACTGAAGATGGACTTTCTCGGCCTGACGACGCTCACCATTCTCGACGACACGATCAAGTTGATCGCGCAGACCCGCGGCGAACACATGGTACTGAACGACATCCCACTCGAAGATCAGGAGACCTATCAGAAAGTTTTTCACAAGGGCCTGACCTCCGGCGTCTTCCAGTTTGAATCGCACGGCATGCGCGATGTGCTGCGGCGTTACCAGCCGAATTCCATCGAAGACCTGACGGCGCTAAACGCGCTCTATCGACCCGGTCCAATTCAGGGCGGCATGATTGATGACTTCATCGACCGCAAGCATGGCCGCAAGAAGATCGAATACGAACTGCCGGAGTTGAAAGAGATCCTCGCCGAGACGCTCGGCGTCATCGTTTACCAGGAACAGGTCATGCAGATCGCCAACCGCCTGGCCGGCTACTCGCTCGGCGATGCCGACCTGCTACGCCGGGCGATGGGAAAGAAAAAGCCCGAGGAGATGGCGGCGCAGCGGGAACGCTTCGTCAGCGGAGCGGGGCAGCGCAACTTTCCGCCGAAGAAGATCGAAAAGATCTTCGACTTGATGGCGCAATTCGCCGGGTATGGCTTCAACAAGTCGCATTCCGCGGCCTACGCCCTGCTGGCCTATCACACGGCGTTCCTGAAAACGCACTATCCTGTCGAGTTCATGGCTGCGCTGCTGACTTCGGTGACCGGCAGCACGGACGACGTGGTCAAGTACATCAACGAGTGCCGCGAAATGGGGATTGCGGTCGAGCCGCCGGATATCAACGTCTCTGATGCGAACTTCACCCCGCATGGCCCCGCGATCCGGTTCGGGCTGGCCGCGGTCAAAAATGTAGGCCACAACGCCATCGAATCGATCGTGACGGGCCGCAAGAAACTGGGGCAGTATCGCTCGATCTTCGAGTTCTGCGAGAACGTCGATCTGCGCCTGCTTAACAAGCGGGTGCTCGAATCGCTGATCAAGAGCGGCGCCATGGACTCGCTCGGCCGCCGGGCCCAATTGATGGTGGTGCTCGACAAAGCCATGGACCGTGCCGCGAAAACTCAGCGTGACGCGGAATCGGGCCAGCACGGGCTATTCGGCGTTTTTGCCCAGGAAGAAACTTCCAACTCGAATGACCGTCTTCCCGACACGCCAGACTGGGACGAACCGATCCGCCTGGCCAACGAAAAAGAAATTCTTGGATTCTTTATCACCGGCCACCCCCTGGAAAAATACAAGGATAAGCTCACCGATCTCAGCGCGCTCACCACTGAAGATATCGGCGCGCTGAAGTCTTCCACCGGCAAAGATGAAATCTGTGCCGGTGGCGTGATCACCAACGTCCGCGTGCTCAAATCGAAGAAGGGCGACTTCTACGCCCAGGGCGCATTTGAGGATATGTCGGGATCGGTGGAGATGATTGTTTTTCCCGAGGCGTACAAGCGGCTGGGAGAAAGAGTAAAACTCGAAGTGCCGGTCCTGGTGCGCGGGGGGGTGCGCGTCGAAGAGGGTTCGAATCCGAAGCTCACGGTAAGCGAGATCACCCCTCTGGAAGATGCCAAGGTGCCGCTGCCGCGGTCGCTGCGCATCCGCATCCCGATCGACACCGCGACCGAATCGACGGTGGACGCCCTGCACTCGTTATGTTGCGAACGCCGCGGCGAGGCGCGGGTATTGTTCGATGTGGAACGCCCGGGCGATTTCATGGTGGTCATGGAGGCGGAAGGCTATAATGTCCTGCCAGACCGCGCCTTTATCGCACGCGTCGAGCAACTGTGCGGGCGGGGCAGCGTGCGGGTCATTAACTGAAGGGTGCGGCGGATGACGGCTTCGGCGAGAACCTCGAAAGTTATTCCGCTAACGGCGGCGGGACAGCCGCACGTCGACGGCGTCGAACTCGTCGGAGTTTCGGAATTTCTGTTATCCATGGTGGAGAGCCTGTGGGCCGCATCGCTGGATGGCCAGGGCAAAAAGATGGAATCAGCGATCAAAGCGCAGCAGGAGCTGAAGAAAATCGAACTGCAGATCGAGCAGCTGGAATCGCTCCCCGGGCAAAGTGAAGAGGTGCATCGCCAGTTGCTGCAGCTCCACGACCGGGTGAACGGCCTGCGGCAGCAGATCTATGCCCACATGAATGCGTGGGAAAAAACCGAGCTGGCGCGGCATCCCCAGCGACCCTATACCCTGGACTACGTCGAGCAAATTTTCTCCGACTGGAGCGAGATCCACGGCGATCGCGGCTTCGCCGACGATCGCGCCATCGTCTGCGGCATGGCGCGTTTTCACGGTGAGGACGTCATGGTTGTGGGCCACCAGAAGGCCCGCGATACCCGGCAGAAGGTGTACCGCAATTTCGGCATGCCGAACCCGGAGGGCTATCGCAAAGCATTGCGGGCCATGCGTATCGCAGAAAAGTTTGGCCGCCCGGTTTTCACTTTCGTGGACACACCTGGAGCCTACCCGGGCCTGGGTGCCGAGGAACGGGGCCAGGCCGAGGCGATCGCGCGCAACCTTCGCGAGATGGCGCGCTTGCGGGTTCCGATCATCGTTACCATCACCGGCGAAGGCGGGAGTGGGGGAGCCCTGGCCATTGCCGTGGGCGATCGTGTCCTGATGATGGAAAACGCCATTTACTCGGTGATCTCGCCGGAGGGCTGCGCCTCGATCATGTGGCGGGATGCCACCAAGAGGGAACTGGCCGCCCAGGCCTTGCACATCACCGCCAGCGACCTGAGCGAACTCCGATGTATCGACGCGGTGGTCGCCGAGCCGGAAGGCGGAGCCCACAACGACCCGGTGGCCGCGGGAGCGCTGCTCGACGCCGCCCTGCAGAAGCATCTGGCGGAGCTGAAGGCTCTTTCGGTCAGCGAATTGATCGCATCACGATACGACAAGTTCCGCACGATGGCGCAATACTTCCATGTGGGGTAATCCGCCGTACCGGTTGTTATCCGCGGTACACCGCTCCTGTTCGGAAGCAACTCCTCTGCCGTATAATTAAGAGTTTCGCACCCGCACTCCAACAAACCCTGAGCGGGCAAATCCCGCTCCACTCAAAGGAAGGACTTAGGGATGGCAACAACCGATGTAGCGCTCCACGAAGCCTCGGGAAACGTGGGGCAGAAGCGCGTCGCCAACGATATGAGCATTCAGGTGGCGACGGTCAACGGCTCCGGTTCGCAGAGTTCCAACACCGTGCTGCTGCGCAGCATTTTTCAGATGGGCATTCCAGTGTCGGGCAAGAACTTGTTTCCCTCGAATATCGCGGGGCTGCCCACCTGGTATACCATTCGCGCCAACAAGGACGGCTACATCGCGCGCAAGAAGGAAATTGATTTCCTGGTCGCGATGAACGCCGAGACGGCCAAGGAGGATGTTATGTCTCTGGCGGCCGGCGCCGCCGTGCTGTATGACGAACCGTTGAACCTATCGAGCCTGCGCAGCGATCTTATTTTTTACGCCGTGCCCTACGACAAGCTGGTGGTTCCCGTCTGTCCCGAGGCCAAGCTGCGCAAGCTGGTCAAGAACATGATTTACGTCGGAGTTCTGGCCAAGCTGCTCGAACTCGATATGGCCGAGGTGGAGAAGGCGCTGCGCAAGCAGTTTGCGAAGAAGGTGAAGGCTGCGAATCTTAACTGGGCCGCAGTGCAGGCCGGGTATGACTACGCCGCTACCAGCCTCACCAAGCGCGACCCCTACTTCGTCCAGCGCATGGACAAAACCGCCGGCAAGATCATCATCGACGGCAATTCGGCGGCAGCCTTGGGCTGCGTTTTCGCGGGCTGTACGGTGGTGACGTGGTATCCGATTACGCCCTCTTCCTCGCTGGTCGAGACCATGATCGAGTACATGAAGCGTTTCCGCATCGGTCCCGATGGCAAGGCAACTTTCGCCATTGTGCAAGCGGAAGACGAACTGGCTGCCATAGGCATGGTGATAGGCGCTGGCTGGGCGGGAGCGCGTTCCATGACTGCCACGGCCGGGCCGGGCATCTCGCTGATGTCCGAATTTGCCGGCTTGGCGTACTACGCCGAAGTCCCGGGAGTGATCTGGGACATTCAGCGCGTGGGCCCCTCAACCGGTCTCCCGACGCGCACCTCTCAAGGCGACATCATCTCCACCGCGTTCCTCTCGCACGGTGACACCAAGCAACTTCTGCTGATTCCGTGTTCGGTCGAGGAGTGCTTCTCCATGGCGCAGGATGCGTTTGATCTGGCCGAGCATCTCCAGACGCCGGTTTTCGTCATGTCGGATCTCGATCTCGGCATGAACAACTGGATGTCGGATCCGTTCAAGTATCCCGAGAAGCCGATCAAGCGCGGCAAGGTGCTGAGCAAGGAGGATCTCGATCGCCTGGGTAGCTTCGCTCGCTACAAAGACGTTGATGGCGACGGAGTCGGCTACCGGACGCTGCCCGGAACGGATCATCCCGCCGCAGCTTACTTCGCCCGCGGTACCGGCCATAACGAGAAAGCTCAATACAGTGAGCGGCCGGACGACTTCGAAGCCAACATGGAGCGGCTGAACCGGAAGTTCGAGACCGCCCGCTCTCTGGTGCCACGTCCTGAACTGATGTCGGGCAACCAGGCGAAGATTGGCATCATCGCTTACGGAACATCGCACTGGGCGATCCTCGAAGCCCGCGATCAGATGCGTAAGGAATACAACCTTGAGACCGATTACCTGCGGTTGAAGGCCTATCCCTTCACCCGCGAAGTGCACGAGTTCATCGAGAAGCACGAGCGCACTTACGTAATCGAACAGAACCGCGACGCCCAGATGCAGGCCCTGCTGAAGCTGGACGTGAATCCGGCGCTGGTGACCCGCCTGCGCAGTATCGCCCATATTCACGGGCTGCCGCTGGACGCGCGCTCGGTAACCGACGAACTCATGACCATGGAGGGGAAGTAAGATGGCGACCACGCCAACCACACCTGCACCGAAAACCAATCGCATCGGGCTGACCGTTCTCGACTATCGCGGTGGCAAGACGACGTTGTGCGCCGGCTGCGGCCACAACGCCATCTCCGAGCGCATCATCGACGCCATGTACGAGATGGGCGTCCCGCCCGAGCGCGTGATCAAGCCCAGCGGCATCGGATGCTCGTCAAAGAGCCCGGCCTACTTCATGAGCCGCTCGCACAGCTTCAACGCCGTGCACGGCCGCATGCCTTCGGTAGCAACGGGGGCTGTGCTGGCGAACCATCGCCTGATTGCTCTCGGCGTCAGCGGCGACGGCGATACCGCTTCCATCGGCATCGGCCAGTTCGTCCATCTCATGCGCCGTAATCTGCCGATCATCTACATCATCGAAGACAACGGCGTCTATGGTCTGACCAAGGGGCAGTTCTCCGCTACCGCCGATCTCGGCTCGAAACTCAAGACCGGCGTGATCAACGATCTTCCGCCGATCGACACCTGCGCTCTCGCTATCTCGCTGGGCGCGACTCTGGTTGGGCGCTCCTTCTCTGGCGACAAGAAACAGCTACACAGCATGTTGAAGGCGGCCATCGCCCATAAAGGCACGGTGATGCTCGACGTCGTTTCTCCCTGCGTGACCTTCAACGATCACGAAGGCTCCACCAAGTCCTACAAGTACATGAAAGACCATGAAGAGCCGCTGCAGGACATCGACTTCGTCCCGTCCTTCGAAGAGATCAACGTGGAGTACGACGAAGGCACCACCGTCGAAGTGACCATGCACGACGGTTCCCGCCTGCGCCTGCGCAAGCTGGAAGAAGACTACGACCCCACCAACCGCATCAATGCCATTCGCCGCCTGGGCGAGGCGCACGAGAAGAACGAGGTTTTGACCGGCGTCTTCTACGTCAACCCGCAAGCTCCAAACTTCATGGAGATGCTCAACGTCACCGAGCAATCCCTGGCCACGCTGCCCGAATCGGCCACGCGTCCCGGCAGGGAAGTGCTGGAGCAGGTGATGGAGGAGCTGCGGTAAGGAGTGGGTGGTGGCTGGGACTTGTCTTTGAGAGCCCATCCACGGAGCAAGTTCTAGCCACTGAGAACTCCCCTACGCCGCCCCGTCGATCTTGTGCTCGTTGATCGTCTCTTCCTCCCCGGTGTGCTCGGGGCTCTCTCCCGGCTCTGGAAAGTCGGTATCCGCCGACTTAAGCATCGGGTCCTGGTCGCGGTGGCCCAGCTGGCCTTGCAGGCTGGTATTGCCGGGCTGGGTCCGATCCTCCTGCTCCAGGGCTCCTTTCTTGCGGTCCTGATCCCTCTCATTAGCCATAAATGAATGCTCCCATTGGAGATAGCGCAGGCGTATCCAAACATTAACCCGCTTTCCTAGCCTACGATGAAACTTTTTCTCTGGCAAAGGGTTTTAACGCCGCAGGGCAGAGGAGGTTGTGCGCAAATGAAGAGATTGGTTTTGATCGTAGTTGGGATGCTCATGCTGACCATGACAGCTTGGGGCCAGGCGGGCAGCACGTCAGGCCATCATGGCCGCCATGCTCATCATCACCGTGCCAAGCATCATCGCAGGCACGCCGCTTCGAAGTAGTTGCGGGGCTGGGGCAACAAGAGTTTCTTGCAGGAGCCGGTATCCTTCCCCCACGGCGCTCTGCATGGCTAGAAGGTGGAGTCCCGAGCTCTCCCCGTGGGATTACCACCTTCGTTTTTCTTTCCTTCCAAAGACCTGCAATAGAATGGCGGTAAATGACCGCTCCGTCCACGCTTTTCCGGCCCTATTCCAAACTGATGAAGATCAGCATTCTGGGCCAGATACTTGAAGTTCCGGAGAACAACACATTGCTGCGCTGCTTCCAGTATC
>Ga0335079_10002326_pt1 | contig 21953 bp, 20 predicted proteins | sample Lox_Sample_33_FD_206719 | JGI IMG/M metagenome (GOLD analysis project Ga0335079, IMG submission 206719) | Soil microbial communities from Loxahatchee National Wildlife Refuge, Florida, United States - Lox_Sample_3.3 | ecosystem: Environmental > Terrestrial > Soil > Wetlands | place: USA... | reverse complement strand
ACTGGTAGTTAGTGCGTCACCAAGTTCGTGACGCACTGACTCGCCGCGTTCGACGCGGCGCTGTGGCGCCGGTCAACGCGGCGTGACCCGGCTGTCCGACGCCGAGTGGGCGGTCTCGGTCACCACCCGTAGCCGGTTCGCAGGGAAACGGACGATGAACCGGCTCCCTTGCGCCGGCGCGCTCTCGATCTCGAGCTCGGCCTGGTGGCGGATGAGCACGTGCTTGACGATCGCCAGCCCGAGACCGGTCCCGCCGGTGGCGCGCGACCGGCTCCGGTCCACGCGATAGAAGCGCTCGGTGAGGCGGGGGATGTGCTCGGCGGCGATCCCGATGCCGGTGTCGGCGACGCTGAACTCGCCGCCGGTGGAGGTTACGCGCCAGGCGAGGCTGATGCGTCCGCCGTCGGGGGTGTAGCGCACCGCGTTGCTCACCAGGTTCCCGAAGGCGCTCTTGAGCTCGTCGCGGCTTCCGACGACGTTGGCCGCCTGCTGGATGTCCAGCTCGACGTCGTGACGTCCGCCCGACAGCGCCTTCGCGTCCGACGACAGCTCGAGCAGAAGCGGCACGATGGCGAATTCCGCTTCCTGGGGGACGCTGTGCTCGCTTTCCAGCGCCGAGAGCGTGAGCAGGTCATCGATAAGCCGCTGCATGTTCTGCGCCTGCTCGGTCATGAGCGCGAGGTAGCGCTGGCGCTGCTTCGCCTCGAGCTTCAGGTCCGCGATCGTCTCCAGGAAGCCGGTGAGCACGGTGAGCGGCGTCTTGAGCTCGTGCGATACGTCGGCGATGAAGTCGCGCCGGAGCTTGGCTACGGCTTCGAGCCGAGTGATGTCGCGGCTCATGAGGAGCTTCTCCTCCACGCCGAAGGGCACGACCTGGATCGACAGCGTCATGCCCGCCTCGCGCTGCGATTCGATCACGACCGGCTCGCTGAAGTCTCCCGTCGCGAGGTACTGCAGGAACGCCGGCTGGCGCACGATGTTCACGATCGGCGCGCCCGCGTCGTGGCGAAGCTCGACGCCGAGATGGGTCTGCGCCCGGGGGTTGGCCCACTGGATGCGGTTCGCGCCGTCGAGCACCACCACCCCCTCGGGCAAGGCCTCGGCGCCGCTCACGAAGCGATCCAGCGCGAGGCGCAGGTCGCGCTGTCTCGCAGAGCGCAGCCGCACGCGGCGATAAAGGGCGCCGTAGGCGAGCGCCCAGGTGCCGCGGCCCTCCGGGACCGGGTCCTCGAGCGCACCTCCGCCCCAGCGGGTCAGCGCGTCGAGCTGCGCGAGGTGCCAGAGCGCGATCGCGAGCGCGCCGGCTGCAAGCACCGCCAGCGCCGCGGTGCCGCCCGCGAGCGGCCAGACCAGCAGGGCGAGCAGGACCGCCGCGAGCGGAGCGATGAGACCGCGGCGCCAGATCGGGCTCAACGAAGCGACCGTCCGGACGCGTCGCTAGCGGGGGGCCGCGAGGCGGTAGCCTCCGCCGCGGACCGTCTCGATCATATGCGAGCAGCGCGACGGCTCGAGCGCGAGCCGCAGCCGGCGGATGTGGACGTCGACCGTGCGTTCCTCGATGTAGACGTGATCGCCCCAGACCTGGTCGAGAAGCTGGCCGCGGCTGTGCACGCGCTCGGGCCTCGCCATCAGGAACTTGAGCAGACGGAACTCGGTGGGCCCGAGGTGGATGGGCGCGTCGTTGGCCGTGGCGCGATGCGTCGCCGGATCAAGCTTGAGCGGCCCGACCACGAGCGTCTCCTGCGCGGCCTGCGGCGCCCGCCGCCGCAGCACCGCCTTGATCCGGGCCTTGAGCTCGCGCGGGCTGAACGGCTTCGTGACGTAGTCGTCGACCCAGGCTTCGAGCCCCGCGACGCGGTCGGCTTCCTCGGCGCGCGCGGTGACCATGATGATCGGCAGGTCCCTGGTTCGGGCCTCCGCCCGCAGGTTCCGCGCGAGCGCGAGCCCCGATTGGCCCGGCAGCATCCAATCGAGCAGCATCAGGTCCGGCAGCGCGCGCTTGATCTGCGTTACGGCGCCTTCCGCATCGGCCACGGTCCGCACGGCGAAGCCCGCGTCCTCGAGGTTGACGCGCAGCAGCTCCTGGATCGCCGGCTCGTCTTCGACCACTAGGATGGAGGGCATCATCGCCACGGCCGCTCCGCTCTACTCCGCGACCTCGGCGCGGATCTGCTCCGCGGTCGCATGGCGCACGTCCTTGCCCTTGACCACGTGCACGACGTCCTCCGCGATGTTCTTGGCATGGTCGCCGATGCGCTCGATCGACTTGGCGATGAACACGATCTCGAGCGCGGGCGAAATCGTGCGCGGGTCCTCCATCATGTAGCTGATGAGCTGCCTCAGGTTGGCGAGAAACGCCGCGTCGATCGCCTCGTCCCGGCTGATCACGTCCGCCGCGGCATTCACGTCGAGCCGCGCGAAGGCGTCGAGCGCGAGCTGCAGGTTCTCCTCCGCCATGCTCGCCGCCCGGGTGACGTCGTGCAGACGCACCGAGGTCAAGCGCTCCGGCCTCTGCATCTGCTGCGCCTTGTAGGCGATCTTCTTGATCTCGTCGCCGATGCGCTCCAGCTCGTTGACGATCTTGACCACCGTCAGGATCATCCGCAGGTCGATCGCCGCCGGCTGGCGCTTGGCGATGATCTGGCTGCACTGCTGGTCGATGTCCATCTGCATCCGGTTGATCGACTGCTCGTCGTTGGCGACCAGCGAGACGGCGTCGACGTTGCCGGGCAGGCGCAACGCCTCGACGGCGCGGCGGAACTGGGTCTCGACCAGGCCACCCATCGCCAGCACGCCCGAGCGGATGGCCTCCATCTCGACGTCGAACTGCTTGCTCGTATGCTCGTTCACTTTGCTCGCTCCCGGACCGGTCAACCGAAGCGGCCGGTGATGTAATCCTCCGTTTCCTTCCGCCGCGGCCGGAGGAACAGCTCGTCGGTCACACCGAATTCGATCAGCTCGCCCAGGTACATGTAGGCGGTGAAGTCGGACACGCGCGCGGCCTGCTGCATATTATGGGTCACGATGGCGATGGTGTAATCCGCCTTGAGCTCGCTGATGAGCTCCTCGATCTTCGCCGTGGAGATCGGGTCGAGCGCGGAAGTCGGCTCGTCGAGGAGCAGCACTTCGGGCTTGACGGATACGGCCCGGGCGATGCACAGGCGCTGCTGCTGGCCGCCCGAGAGCGCCATTCCGCTCTGCTTCAACTTGTCCTTGGCCTCGTCCCACATCGCCGCCTTGGTGAGCGCCCATTCCACCCGCTCGTCCATCGCCCGCGGGCTCAGGCGCTCGTAGAGCCGCACGCCGAAGGCGATGTTGTCGTAGATCGACATGGGAAAGGGCGTCGGCTTCTGAAACACCATCCCTACCTTCGCCCTCAGCAGGTTGAGGTCGACACGCGCGTCCAGAATGTTGCGGCCATTGAAGGCGATCTCGCCCACGGCGCGCTGCCCTGGGTACAGCGAGTACATGCGGTTGAGCGTGCGCAGGAGCGTCGACTTGCCGCAGCCCGACGGGCCGATGAACGCGGTCACGCGACGGTCGGCGACCTCCAGGTTGATGTCCTTGAGCGCGTGAAACCCGCCGTAATAGAAGTCGAGATGCCTCACGGCAATCTTGGTCGCCGCCGCGTTTTCCACATTGTCCATTCTGGTCGCGATCGCCGGCCGAGTAGCGAAGATGTCGAGGTTCATGGCTTCGTCGAGGTCGAGGGTCAAGCGCTCATCTGCGCCCGGATTCGCGGAAAAAAACGCGGGCGACGACATTAAGTACGAGAACGGCGAGCGTGATCACGAGCGATCCGGCCCATGCCAAGTGCTGCCACTCCTCGAAGGGGCTCATCGCGAACTGGAAGATCACGACCGGCAGGTTGGCCATGGGCCCGTTCATGTCCGCGCTCCAGAACTGATTGTTGAGCGCGGTGAAGAGCAGGGGCGCGGTCTCGCCGGAGATGCGCGCCACGGCCAGCAGCACGCCGGTGATCACGCCCGCGCGGACCGCCTTGAGCGTCACCATGAGGATCACCTTCCACATCGGCGCACCCATCGCGATCGCTGCCTCACGAAGGCTGTTTGGTACGAGGCGCAGCATGTTTTCGGTCGTCCGCACGACAACCGGAATCGCCAGCAGCGCCAGGGCGAACGACCCGGCCCAGCCGGAGAAATGCTGCACGCGAGCGACCACCACCGTGTAGATGAACAGTCCGATGACGATTGACGGCGCGGAGAGCAGGATGTCGTTGATGAATCGCACCAGCGTCGCGACGAAGGCGCGCTTGCCGAACTCCGCGAGATAGATGCCCGCGAGGATGCCGATAGGCGTGCTGATGAAGGTCGCGACCGCGACCATGGCCACGCTGCCGAAGATGGCGTTGGCGAGTCCGCCGTTGCTTCCGGGCGGCGGTGTCATCTGCGTCACGAGCGTGGGCGAAAGCGCAGCGAATCCACGCGCGAAGAGCACCCACAGGATCCAGAGCAGGAAGAACATGCCGAGCGCCATGGTCGCGAGCGACATGGCAAGGTTCCAGCGGTTGAGCCATAGCCGGCGGCGATAGAGTCCAGCGGTTTGCGACATTTCTTCCCCGGCCCTCAGGTCTGCCTGCCTTCGCGGCGAGCGAGCCGGGCCAACAGCAGCCGCGAGCACGCGAGAACGATGAACGTGAGAACGAACAGCACCAGCCCGAGCGTGATCAGCGACGAAAGATGCACGGGATCGGCGGCCTCGTTGAACTCGTTGGCGAGCGCCGAAGCGATGGAGTTGCCCGCCTCGAACAGCGACGGGCTGATCTTGTAGGCGTTGCCGATCACAAACGTCACCGCCATGGTCTCGCCGAGAGCGCGCCCCAATCCCAGCATGATCCCGCCGATGACACCGACCTTCGTATACGGCAGGACCACGTTCCAGACAACTTCCCAGGTCGTGCAGCCGATGCCGTAGGCCGACTCCTTCAGGATTGGTGGCACGATGTCGAACACGTCGCGCATCACCGAGGCGATGAACGGAATCACCATGATCGAGAGGATGAAGCCCGCGGCCAGCATGCCGATGCCGTTCGGCGCGCCCTGGAATAGCGGACCGATGAGCCAGAGCCTGCCGAGCGTCCACGCGAGCGCGGGCTCGATGGTGTCGGCGAAAAACGGAGCGAACACGAACAGCCCCCACATCCCGTAGATGATGCTGGGAATCGCGGCCAGCAGCTCGACCGCGGTGCCCAGCGGGCGCTTCAGCACCGGGGGACACATCTCGGTGAGGAAGATCGCGATGCCGAAGCTGACGGGGATGCCGATCGCCAGCGCGATCGCAGAGGTGACGAGCGTGCCGTAGATGGGTGCCAGCGCCCCGAACTGGTGCGTAACGGGATTCCAGACGTTGGTGACGAAGAACTTCGGGCCGAAGGCCTGGAGCGCTGGAATCGACCCATACACGAGCGAACCGATGATGGCCGCGAGCAGCGCCAGCACCAGCAGCGCGAAAGCGCGCGTCGTCTTCTCGAACAGCGCGTCCTGCCAGCGACTGGAAGCGGCCCAACCCGTGGGCGGGGTGGGTTCGCGCAGCGTCAGGTCTGCGCGCTCGGCGGACGTCAAGATCGGGTTATAGGAGGCGGTGGTCGACATGATAACCGATGAGCGATCGCCGGCCCCGAGGAACCGCGCCCGGGGCCGGGAGATGCATCAATGCACCGATGGAGCTGGAGCCCTAGTCCCAGACCGGCTTGCCCGATCCGTCCTTGATCTCCTTCTTCCAGCTGCCTTCGATCTGTGCGATCAGCGCCGAGGGGAGCGGAACGTAGTCCAGCTCCTCGGCCATCTTCTGGCCGTTCTTGAACGACCAGTCGAAGAACTTCAGCACTTCCTGGGCGTTCGAGGGCTTGTCCTGGGTCTTGTGCATGAGGATGAAGCTCGTCGCCGCGATCGGCCAGGAATCCTTGCCCGGCGAGTTGGTGATGATCTGGTAGTAGCCCGGGGCGTTCTTCCAGTCGGCGTAAGCCGCGGCCGCCTGGAACGTATCGTTGTCGGGCTTGGGGTACTGGCCGTCCTTGTTCTGGACGAGCGCGTAGGTCATGTTGTTCTTCTTGGCGTACGCGTACTCGACGTAGCCGATCGATCCCTTGATCCGCTGCACGTACGACGACACGCCTTCGTTGCCCTTGCCGCCGACGCCCTCCGGCCAAGCCACAGCGGTGCTGGAGCCGACCTTATCCTTCCACTCGGGGCTCACCTTCGTGAGGTAGTCGGTGAAATTGAACGTCGTCCCCGATCCGTCCGAGCGCCGAACGACCGTGATCGGCTCGGCCGCGAGCCTGAGACCCGGGTTGAGCGCGATGATGGCCTTGTCGTCCCAGGACTTGATCTTGCCCAGGTAGATGTCGGCCAGCACCGAGCCGGTGAACTTGAGCGCTCCCGGCGCGACGCCATCGAGGTTCACGACCGGGACGATGCCGCCGATGATCGCGGGAAACTGCATCAGGCCCGATTTGTCGAGCTCTTCGGGCTTGAGCGGCATGTCGGACGCGCCGAAATCGACCGTCTTCGACTGGATCTGCTTGATGCCGCCGCCGGAGCCGATCGACTGGTAGTTCATGCCGACACCGGTCTTGGTCTTGTAGGCATCCGCCCACTTGGAGTAGATCGGATACGGAAAGGTCGCCCCCGCGCCGGTGATGTCGCCCGCTGCGGCCGCAACGGGCATCGCCGCCGCAACGACGATGAGAAGCTTCGAGATTTTCATTTTGTCCTGTCGAAAATAGGCTTTTGACCGGACCGATTCTCGACGCCCCGTGTTACAGACAAATGACGCTCGCGTCGCTACCGAACTTTTCTCGAATCAGGCAGTTACGCAAGCTGCTTCCGATCCGAGCGGGGGTCGGATCGGCTTGCCGCCGCTCGCCGTCCCGCGCCGTGCCGCGGGAAGCGCAAGGCGGTGCTCGTGCTCGCCCGGATGCGCCTATCGCAGCAGCGACTGGCCCGGCCGAACGCGGGTGAAGCGGACCGGGATCGCTTCGCAGTCGAGCTGACCGGCACGCTCGCGCACGCGCGTATAGCTGGAGGTCGCGAGCTCGCCGGTTTCCGGAAAGTCGTCGCGGTAGTGGGCGCCACGCGAGTTCTTCCGCGCCTGCGCCGCGCGCACGATTGCCCGCGAGACCCGGACGAGGCTCCCCAGGTTGAGCCAGTCGTGCCAGGTGAGGTTGTAGGCGCGTTGCCTGCCCGCGGCCGGCAGCGAATAGCTCTCGAGCGCACCGGCAAGCGCGTCCAGCGCCGCAGCGGAGCGCGCAAGGCTGCCCGCGTTGCGCACGATCCCGGCGTCCCGCCACATCGTGTCGTAGAGCTTCTCGCGGATGCGCTCGAGGTCTGCCTCGCCTGCGTTCCGGAACGGGCGCTCGGCATGGACGATCGCGGCCTCGATCGCGGCCTCGTCCGGCGCGCTGAAGCCGCCTCCCGCGATCGCGCGCGCGATCGTCTCGCCGGCGATGCCGCCGAAGACCGTCGAATTGGCCACACCGTTCCCGCCCAGGCGATTGGCCCCGTGCACGCCGCCCGAATCCTCGCCCGCGACGAAGAGTCCCGCGAGCTCGGTCCTGCAGTCGGCCCCGAACTCCACGCCGCCCATGAGGTAGTGCGCCGTGGGGACGACCTCGACCCTGCCCGCGGCGAGATCGAAGCCGCAATCCGCGCAGCGCTCGACCATGCCCTTGAACTGGCGGCGCACGTTCTCCGGACCCAGGTGCCCCATCGAGAGGAACACCCCGCCATTGGGCGAGGTGCGGCCCGCGCGCATCTCGGCGTCGATCGCGCGCGACACGACGTCCCGCGTCGCGCGCTCGGCGCGCGGGTGATAGCGCAGCATGAACCGATCGCCGGCGCCGTCGAGGAGGTAGCCGCCGGCCCCGCGCAGCCCCTCCTCGAGCACGGTGCCGGTCATGCGCGTATCGGAGCCCGCGAGGAGCCCGGTGGGATGGAATTGCACCATCTCCATGTCGCGCAGGCCCAGCCCGGCCGAGAGCGCCATCGCCAGGCCGTCGCAGCTCTTGTCTCCGGACGGCGTGTGATACTTGTACATCGTCGGGCCGCCGCCGGTCGCGAGCAGCACCGCTTTCGCCTGGACGAAAAGGTATTCGCCGGTCCGCATGTCCACGAGGAGCGCGCCCGCGAGAGTCGATCCATCGGCGGTCTTCACGAGCGCGAGCGCGCGATGCTCCTCGAGCCGCTCGATGTCCCGCGCCCAGACCTGCTCGGAGAGCCGGTTCATGATCTCGATGCCGGTGAGATCGCCTTTGTGCACGGTGCGATCGAAGCTCTGTCCGGCGAACGCCTTCTGGTGAATCGTCCCGTCGGGATTGCGATCGAAGAAACAGCCGAGCTCGTTCTCGAGCTCGCGGATGCGTTCGGTCGCTCCGGTCACCAGCGTCCAGGCGAGATCCTGATCGGGAAGCCAGGCGCCGCCCTCGATCGTATCCATGAAATGCCGCTCGACGGAATCGCCGGGTGCGAGAGCGACGTTGTAGCCGCCCTGGACCATGCGCGTGCAGCCGCACTTGCCGAGCAGTCCCTTGACGGCGACCGCGATCGACAGCGCGGGGTCGGCCGCGTGGGCGTGGAGCGCGGCGAAAAGCCCTGCCCCGCCCGCACCGAGGATGAGGACGTCGCGCTGCAGCCGGCGCAAGCCCTCAGCCACTCAGGCTGACCCGCGCGCCTTCGGGGTCGACGAACTCCGCCAGCGTGATGCCGTGGAGCGGCGCCGGCTCGCGCGTGAAGCGCACGCCCGTCGCAGTCAAAGCCTTGTGTGCGCCAGCGATGTCGTCGGCGTGCAGCCCGAGATGCGTCGTGCCGGCCGGGTTCTCCTTCGACGCGGGATGCAGCGCCAGCGTCGTCGGACCGGTCGAGAACTCGGTCCACTCGGGCGAGGCGAACTTGAGCGGGAGCCCGAGCGTGTCGCGATAGAACGCCACCGCGCGGTCCATGTCCGCCACGAAATGAATCGCGTACGCGAGTCTCATCGCCATGATGTCTCCGTTGAGCGTAACGCTCTTTAGCGAGCCTTCACGCCGAGCGCTGCCAGCGCCTGATCGCGCCTGCTTCGCGCCTGCGCGTCGACGGCCGCATAGATGCTGCCGCCGTGGCTGTCCATCGCCACCCGCAGCGGGCCGAAGTCGTGCACGCGGAATCGCCAGAGGCTCTCCGGATGCAGGTCGTCGAGATCGACGTCCTCGATCGCGTCGATCCACGCCGTCTCCAGCGCCGCCGTCCCGCCGATCACCGCGAGGTACGCGCCGCCGAGCTCGCGGAACGCGGCCAGCGAAGCCGAACCCATCCCGCCCTTGCCGACGATGAGCCGCGCGCCGCATTGCGCCATCAGCGGGCGCGTGAAGCGCTCCATCCGCGCCGAAGTCGTCGTGCCGACGCACACCGGCGCATACCCGGTCGGGTGCTCCGGCGATGCCGGTACCTTGCGGACGTTCGGCGCGGTATGCAGAAGCGCGTGTCCCGAGAGGTCGAACCGGGTCGTGCGGCCGCGATCGAAGAGCGCGATCTGCGTCGCGTCGCGGATCCCGAACAGCGTCCCCTGCAGGACGACGGTGTCGCCGACGCGCAGGGCGCGCGCCTGCGCTTCGCTGATCGGCGGCGCGAGCTCGTGCTGCTTCATCCGGGCGAGGCCGCCGTCGTCGGGGGCGGGCGGAATTTCAGACGGTCGTCGAACATTGCGCTCGCTCCCCGCGCTAGAAGCCGTAGCTCACGCCGCCGGCCGTGATCGTCGCGCTCGCGCGCCGTGCCGAATGACACTGCATGTTCACCGCGACAGGGTTCATCGTAATGTGCGTGGCCGCGAGCTCGACATGAACCGCGAATGCCGTGGCGTCCCCGCCCAGTCCCTGGGGCCCGATACCGAGCATGTTCACGGCCTGCGTAAGCTCGTCCTCGAGCTTCGCGCCGTGCGCGTCGGCGCAGTGCGTGCCCAGCGCGCGCGTCGCCGCCCGCTTGGCGAGGTGCACGCACAGGTCGGCGGTGCCGCCCACGCCCACGCCGACGATCGTCGGCGGGCAGGTTCGGCCTCCCGCGTCGAGCACGCAGTCGACGACGAAGGCCTTGATGGCGTCCACGCCTTCGGCGGGCAGCGCCATGCGCAGCCACGAGTTGTTCTCGGAGCCGCTCCCCTTGGGAATCATCTCGATGCGCAATCCGTCGACGTCCTGCGCGACGTCCAGGTGGACCACCGGCACGCCGATCCCGCATGAAGTCTGCTCGTTCCGGCGCGTCAGCGGATGGACGATCGACGAGCGCAGCGGATGCTCGCGCGTCGCGCGCTCGCAGCCGCGGCGGATGGCCTCCTTCAGCGCCGTCCCGTCCTCGGCTCGGAAGTCGACGCCACGGCCGATCGTCACATTGTAGATCGGGATCCCGGTATCCTGGCACAGCAGGCTGTCGGAGCGCTCGGCCACGGCGATGTTGGTGATCATGGTGCCCAGCACGTCCTTCGCCGTCGCGGAGCTCTCGCGCGCGGCGAGCGCGTCGAAGCCGCGCTTCACGTCGTCGGGCAGGATCTTGAGCGCCCGGATGTAGAGCTCCTTCGCGGCCTCCTCGATGGTGCGGGCGTCGATGCGCATGGCGAGCTAGACCACGTTGAGCGCGAAAGCGATTGCGCAGAAGGCCGCGACCCCGCCGGCGACGGCGAGCAGCGCCTTCTGTCCCTCGCTCTTCCAGCCGACGAATTCGACCAAGAGCAGCCTCAGCCCGCCGGTCAGGTGCGCGGCGAGCGCGAACACGAGCGCGATCTCGCTCGCCACCACCCAGGGCGAGCGCGTCCAGGCGAGAAACGCATCGAGGGCCGCCGCGCCCCGGAGAGCGCGCGCCAGCGCGACGAAGTGCAGCGGCAGAAAGAGCGCCAGCGCGAGTCCGGAAAGGCGATGGACGAGAAACGCCCAGTACGCGGGATGGCCGCGATTGCGCCAGCGCGACGCGCTCATCGGGTCACCGCCGCGATCGCATACGCGCCGAGCGCGAGAAGCGCGATCCCGATGAGCGCAAAGACGGCGTCGGCGGCACGTCCGCGCCAGCCGAGCCACTCGGCGGCGATGCCGCGCAGGCCGATGGGCGCGTGAATCGACACGGCGAGCACGAATGCCGCGTAGAACGCGGCCCAGCCGAGGCTGCCGTTGGTGCGTCCGAGGATTGCCGCGGCGCTCAAGCCCGAGCGGACCGCGCCGATGATCGTAGCGAGGTGCACCGCGACGCAGACCGCGAGCGCCGCCGCGCTCGTGCGCTGCAGCAGCCAGAGGCGGGTCTCGGCGCGCGCGCTCACCACTCGCCCCGCAGCAGCCCGACCGCGGTCGCGCGCTTGAGCCCCGCGATCGCGGCCGTCGGGGACAGGTGCTTGGGGCAACGCTCGGTGCAACTCGCCAGGGTATGACAGGCGTGACAGCCGGCATCGCCGGCCACTGCGGCCAGGCGCTGCGCCCGCGCACCGTCGCGCGAGTCGTTGACCAGCGTCCAGGCGCGGTTGAGGGCCGCCGGCCCGAGGTAGCCGGGATTCCAGGCGACGACGTCGCAGGCCGCGTAGCACACGCCGCAGCCGATGCACTCGATCGCCGCGTCCACCGCCCGGCGCGCGGGCGAGCCCGGCTCGACCCGCGCGAAATCGTCGCGCCGCGTCGCGGTGCCCTTGAACGCGCCCCGCGCGCGCGCCCACTTGTCGAAGAAGCTGCGCATGTCGGTGACGAGATCGCGAACGATCGGCAGGTGCGCTAGCGGACCGACTTCCAGCCTGTCGTCGGGGGCCGCGTCGGCGACGTGCGTGCGGCAGGTCCATCGCGGCAGGCCGTTGACCGTCATCGCGCACGATCCGCACATCCCGACGCGGCATGCGAAGCGATAGGCGAGCGTCGGATCCAGCCGGCGCTGGATGTAGGTGACGACGTCGAGAACCGTCTGCGACTCGCGCCGGGGAACCGAATACGTCCGGTAGCCTCCGTCGGCTCCGCCGCGCCAGACCGCGACCGAAAGGGTACCGTTCATGTGCGCGCGTCGCCGTGGAAGAGCCGGACGGTGTGTTTGGCCTCGGCGAAGAAGAGCCAGCGCTCGACCAGCAAACCCATCATACAGCAGGCGGCCAGCGCTAGGACGCCGTGCCACCCCGCCAGGCCGGCGATCAGCAGCGCGAGCGGCAGCGCGAAGCCGAAGACGAGCGCGACGGCCCGCAGGAGCGTCGCGTGGCGGCGCGCCAGCACGAAGAGGAACTCGCCGGTGAGGAACGTGCCCCCCGAGTGGCCCACGTCGAGCAGCCTCGCCTGCGCGGCAGGCGAAGCGCCGGGGCCGCGCACACCCCGGTCCACGCCGATCGCGTGCGCGAGCGTTGTCGGCGCGCCGCGGCCGACCGCGGTCCAGTACGCGAGCTTGGCCGCGAGCGCGATCGCTCCGAGTCCGCCGGCCGCCATCAGCAGCCACGGCGGGGCTGCGCCGTACGCGCCGGCCGTCGCCGCGAGCAGCAGCGCCCCCGACCAGTGCCCGAGCAGCACGTAGTTCACGGGAGTCCAGAGCGTATGCCATTGACGGATGGGCTTGAGGCTCGCATAGATCATCGCCGTGCACACGAGCACGCCCCAGGACAGGAGCACCGTCAGGAGGGCGAGCAGCATCCGGCCGGCACCGGCGACGCCTCGAGCCTCGAGCGCGATGTACAGGCCCGCAGCGGGGAACAGCGCGAGCGAGAGCGCCGCTTCGCGCGACAGCCAGGAGGTGCGCACGCGCGCGAGCGAGCGCCACGCGTTCCTCGGATTGGCAAGGTGCAGCGTCGACGACGCAAGCCCCGCCGCGACGAGCACGAGGCCCAACAGCGCGCTTCGCCACAAGGCCGGTGACGCGACGCCGCCTGCCTGGGCGAGGTCGAGCAGCGCGGCGAGGGCCAGCAGGCCGAGGCCGGCCCCCGATCCGACGGTGAAGAAGATGATGCTGAAGGCGGGCTTCATCGCGCGCCGCGCCGATCGCCGCGCGCGCTCACCGCCGGATCGCCGGGCTCGCGAGGCTGGCGAGCCCGCGATCGAGCAGCGCCCTCGTCTCCTCCGCGCCGACGACCGCCGCGGGCTGCCTCGGCGGAAGATAGCGATTTACGGGCGCGTAGCCGAGCTCCGGCAGCAGCGCGAAGCCGCCGCGCTCCGCGGTCACCTTGGAGACCTCCGACTCCGGATCGTCGAAGTCGCCGAACATGCGGGCGTGCGTCGGGCAGGCGAGCACGCAGGCAGGCTGCCGGTCCTCCGGCGGCAGGAGCACGTCGTAGATCCGATCCACGCACAGCGTGCACTTCTTCATCGTGCCCGGAACCTCGTCGAGCTCGCGCGCGCCGTAGGGACAGGCCCAGGCGCAGAGGTTGCAGCCCATGCACTTTTCCTGGTCGACCAGCACGATGCCGTCGGCGCGCTTGTACGACGCGCCGGTCGGGCAGACGGTGACGCAGGCCGCGTCGGCGCAGTGCAGGCACGACATCGGAAAGTTCACCGTCTTGCTTTCCGGGTACTCGCCGACTTCGAAGTGGCGCACGCGGTTGAACCATACGCCGGAGGGATGCGCGCCGAAGGGTTCGTAGTCGGAAAGCGCACCGGAGACCTTCGACGACGCGTTCCATTCCTTGCACGCGGTCGCACAGGCGTGGCAGCCCACGCAGGTGTCGAGATCGATGACAAGCCCGAGCTTCATCGGGCTCAGGCGTGATAGCGCCAGACGCGCGGCCGATAGCCGCGATCGCCCGGCAGCGGTTTCGCCGCGTCGAAGGTCGGCCAGATGCCGGTCTCGCCCGGCGCGCATTTCGCGACCCTAACCCGCAGGTCGAACCACGCGGCCTGGCCGGTCACGGGATCGGAGTTGGTGAGGCGACGCTGGTCGCCGGCGCCCGCGGGCAGCAGCTCCGAGATGAGATGGTTGAGCAGGAACCCGGCCTGCGCTTCCGGCGCGTCGACCGAGAGCCCCCAGGCGCCGGGCTGCTTGCCGACCGCGTTCCAGGTCCACACGGTGTGCGCCTCGACGCCCTCCATGGTCTTGAGCCGGCACCGGATGCGGCCGTGGTGGGACTCGACCCACACCCAGTCGAGATCTGCGAGGCCGAGCGAGACCGCGGTCCCGCGGTTCATGTAGAGGAAGTTTTCCGACAGGATCTGCCGCAGCCACGCGTTCTGCGAGTCCCAGGAGTGGTACATCATCATCGGTCGCTGGGTGATCGCGTGCAGCGGATATTCCTCGGCGATGCTGCGCGCCGGCGCGCCCGCGCTGCCGCGCGAGCGCGATCCCTCCAAAGGCGCGTACCAGAAAGGCAGCGGATCGAAGTAGGTCGCGAGGCGCTCACAGTCCACGAGCGCGGTCGGCTGAGGTCCGTCGTAGAGGCCCTGCCCCGCGAGCCGGAACTTCTGCAGCGGCTCGGAATACATCTGCAGGATCACCTGCACGGGAGGATTGCCGAACAGCGCGTGCTTCTCGGCGAACTCCAGGTAGTCCTTGTTCGCGTAGCGGTAGTAGCGCATGTTCTCCGGCCAGCGGTACGCGAAGTAGCACTGGTTCTCGATGTAGCGCTCCCACTGCTTCGGATTGGGCTCGCCTCGCAGCGGCTTGTCGCCGTCGGCGCCGCGCCAGCCCGCGAGAAAGCCGATGCCGGGCAGCTTCTCGTAATTGACGATGAAGTCTCTGTAGTCCTTGAACCTGGGCGAGCCGTCGGCACGGGTGAACGCCGGAAATTTGAGCCGCGACGCGAGCTCGATCAGCACCTCCTGCCACGGGCGCACGTCGCGGTCGGTCTCCACGACCGGCTGGCGGATCGCGTCGGCGGCCGCATCGGGCTCCGAGATCGGCCGGTCGAGGAGCGAGATCGCATCGTGACGCTCGAGGTACGTCGTATCGGGAAGCACGAGGTCCGCGAAGCCGACGGTCTCCGACCGAAACGCGTCGACGACGACCACGAAGGGGATCGCGTACTCGCCGCGCTCGTCCTTGCGCACGAGCATCTCGCGGACCTCGCCGGTGTTCATCGTCGAGTTCCAGGCCATGTTGGCCATGAACAGCAGCAACGTGTCGATGCCGTAGGGATCGCGGTTCGCCGCGTTGGTGATCACCATGTGCATCAGTCCGTGGGAGGCGAGCGGCGACTCCCACGAATAGGCCCGATCGATCCGCAGCGGCTTGCCGGCGGCGTCGATGACGAGCTCCTCGGGGCGCGTCGGGTAGCCGTAGAGCGTGCGGCCAAGCGGCGTGTCCGGCGCGAAGATGACCTTGGGGTCGTTCTCCGGCAGCGTGCGCATCGGGATGCGCCGCGGATACGGCGCGCGAGCGCGGAAATTGCCCGGCCCGTCCAGCGCGCCCAGCAGCATCTGCAGCAGGTGCAGCGCGCGGCAGGTCTGGAAGCCGTTCGAGTGCGCGGAGATGCCGCGCATCGCGTGCATCGCCACGGGACGACCGGTGACCTTCTCGTGCGTGCGGCCGTGCATGTCGGTCCAGCGGATCGGCAGCTCGACCGGCTCGTTGAACGCGATGTGCGCCATCTCCAGCGCGAGGCGCTCGATGGTCTCGGCGGGGACGCCGCATTCCGCCGCGACGCTCGCCGGTGCGTAACGCTCGTCGAGATAGCGCTCGGTGGCGAGCGACAGGACGGTCTTGGCGCGCCGGCCGTCGGGGAGATCGACGGTCGCGTGCAGCGCGGGTGCGATGCCCGGAAGGTTGCCATTCGCGAACCGGCGAGCCTCCTGGTCCCAGACCAGCGGATTGCCTTCCGCGTCGCGGGCGAAGAGCCCGTCGCCCGGCATGCCCGGCGTCTGCACCACGAGCCAGGAGGCGTTGGTGTACTTGATCAGGAACTCCCAGTCGATGAGCCCGCGCTTGAGCAGCACGTGCGCGAGCGAAAGCGCGAGGAGGCCGTCGGTGCCCGGGCGGATCGGCACCCATTCGTCGGCGATCGCCGAGTAGCCGGTGCGCACCGGGTTGATCGAGACGAACTTCGCGCCGTTGCGCTTGAGCTTGTCGAGCCCGATCTTGATCGGGTTGGACGAATGGTCCTCGGCCACGCCCCAGAGCAGGAAGTACCTGGCGTGATCCCAGTCGGGCGCACCGAACTCCCAGAACGAGTAGCCGATCGTGTAGAGACCCGCGACCGCCATGTTCACCGAGCAGAATCCGCCGTGCGCCGCCCAGTTGGGCGTGCCGAACTGCTGCGCCCAGAGATGCGAGAGCGCCTGCATCTGGTCGCGGCCGGTGAAGAAGGCGAGCTTGGTCGGATCGGTCGAGCGGATCTTCGCGAGCCGCGCCGTCAGCAGGTCGAGCGCCTCGCTCCATTCGATCTCGACGAAGTCGCCCGCGCCGCGCTCGCTTCCCGGCTTGCGCTTGAGCGGCTTGCGCAGTCGCGCGGGCGAATACTGCTTCATGATCCCGGACGCGCCCTTGGCGCAGAGCACGCCCTGGTTCACCGGATGCGCGCGATTGCCCTGGATGAACCGGATCTTGCCGTCCTGCAGCGTCACCTTGATGCCGCAGCGGCAGGCGCACATGTAGCAGGTCGTGAACTTCGTTTCCTGCCTGCTGTGATCCTCGAGCGGAATCGAGCGGCTCATGACGGAAGTCGTTTCTGCGGGATTGCCGAGCGGCGACGAAAGCCGCGCCGGTTACTTTACCATCCCGGACCGCCGCGCTTCGCTCGAAGCGCGTGGACGCGGCGCCCGCTCCGGGGCTTCAGAGCATCTCGAGCAGGCGCAGGCGCTGCACCTTGCCCGACGGCCCCTTCGGCAGCGTGGCCACCACGCGGATCGCGCGGGGCGTCTTGTAGCGTCCAAGCTGCACGGCGCAATGCGCAAGCAGCGTCGCTTCGTCGCAGGCCGTCCCCGGCTTGAGCACGACGCAGGCGAGGATGTCCTGGCCGTAGAGCGGATCGGGAATGCCGACGGCGGCCGCCTCGAGCACGGCCGGATGAAGCATGAGCGCTTCGTCGATCTCACGCGGCGCGATGTTCTCCCCGCCCTTGATGATGAGCTCCTTCAACCGCCCGGTGATGAAGTAGAAGCCGCCGGCGTCGCGGCGCCCCAGGTCGCCGGTGGAGAGCCAGCCGTCCGCACTGAGCACCTGCCTCGTGCGCTCGGGATCCCGGTAGTAGCCGGCCATGACGCTCTCCCCCCGGAGCTGGATCTCGCCCTGCACGCCGTCGCACACCACCGTGCCGTCGCCTGCGACGACGCGCGCCTCGACCCCGAGCGGCAGTCCCGGACTCCCGTACTTGCGACGTTCCGGCGCGAGCGGATTGGCGAAGGCGATCGAGGCCGTTTCGGTGAGGCCCATCGCCTCCATCACCGCGATGCCGAAGCGCTGCTCGAAGGCGCGGTGCTGATCGGGCGGGAGCGGCGCGGAGGCGCTGCGCGCGAAGCGCACGCCGCGACAGGCGTCGCGCTGCGCCGGCGTAAGCTCCGGGCCGTTCAAGAGGTAGGCGATGATCGTGGGCACGACGTTGAGCCAGGTCGGACGGTAGCGCTCGACGAGCGGCCACCATTCCCGCGTGCTGAACCGGTGCGGCATGACCATGCTGCCGCCGGACACCACCGGCGCGACCGTCGCGATGCACTGTCCGTTGATGTGATACAGCGGCAGCGACGAGAGCACGCGATCGCTCTTTCCGAGCGCCTGCCAGGAGGCGACGACGCTTCCCGCATGGATCATGTTGCGGTGAGACAGCAGCACGCCCTTGGGCTGGCCGGTCGTGCCCGACGTGTACATCAGCATGGCGGGGGATTCGGCGGCGACGTCGGCCAGCGCCGTTTCTGCCGCGTCCGGCAGCTCGAGCCGATCCGGATCGGTCGCCCGCAGCGCCACTCGCGGCGCGAGGGCCCGCAGACGCTCGAGGAACTCGGGCGCGGCGAAAACCAGCCGCGTCTCCGAGTGCGCCAGCGTGTAGGCAACCTGGCTGTCCTGGGCGAGCAGGTTGACCGGCGATACCACGTAGCCGGCGTACATCGCTCCGAGGAACACGCTCGCCGCCGCAACCCCGTTGGGCAGCATGAAGGACACGACCGAGCCCGGAGCGATGCCTTGGTGGACGAGATAGCCGCCGAGAGCGCGGCCGGCGCGCGCGAGATCGCCGTAGGTGAGGACGGCCTCCGGCTCGGGCGCCAGCACGCAGGCCGCGTCGGGCCGCGCCGAAGCATGGGCGTCGATCACCTCGCGAAACGTCCGCATCCGGCTGGCCCGGCGGCTAGGGATTGCGCCCGGCGCGGCGGACGTGCTTCGAGAGATAGGCTCCGAAGAGCTCCTCTTCGCTGGGCTCGCGCACCCGCTCGGGGGCGAGGGGTCTCACCACGCGCGTGATGTTGAGGAAATGCCGGTAGTTCAGGTTGTCCGAGATGCTGTTGCGGCCCCAGGTCCCGCAGCCCATCGACAGCGAGAACGGCAGCGCGTTGTCGAAGCTGCCGCCGGTGGCGAAGCAGTGCGCCTGATTGACGATCACGCGGCAGACGGGAAGCGCGAGGCCGAGCTCGACGGCCCGGCGCTCGTCGCGGCTGTGCAGGCCGATCGAATGGCCCGCACCCTGGTAGCCGAGCAGGCGCGCGGCGAGCGCGCTCGCCGCGGCGAAGTCCGGCGCGCGATAGAAGGTGAGCACCGGCGCGAGCTTCTCCCCGGAGAACGGGTGCGCCGGTCCGACGCCGGTCTCGGCGACGATCAGGAACGCGGCATCGAGAAGCTGCTCGCGCTCGAGGCCGGCGCGGAGCGCGATCGCTCTCGCGCTCTGCGCGACGAAATTCGGCGCGGGGCGGCCGTCGACGAACATCGACCCCTCGAGCGTCGCGGCCTCACCGGGATCGAGGAGCGCGCCTCCGTTCGCCGCCAGGGCCTCGAGCAGCCGGTCGGCGACCGCTTCGACCGCGATGACGCTGTTCTCCGAGGAGCAGCTCGTGGCGAAGTCGAAGATCTTGGAGCGCGTGATCTTGCCCGCGGCGTCGGCGATGTCCGCGGTCTCGTCGACGATGACCGCCACGTTGCCGACGCCGACGCCGATCGCCGGCGTGCCGCTCGAGTAGGCGGCCCGCACGTTGGTCTGCGATCCGGTGGCGACGACGAGATCGACCTGCCGCATCAGCTCGTTGGTGAGCTCGCGGCTGGCCGGAGACGGGAGCTGCTGCACGAGGTCGCGCGGCACCCCCACGCGGTCGAGCTCCGCGTGCACGTAGGCGAGCAGCAGCGCGAGCGTCGACGCGCCCTTCGGGGACGGCGCCAGGATGATCGCGTTGCGGCCCTTCAGCGCGTTGATGATGTTGTTGATGGGCGTGGCGGCCGGATTGGTCGACGGCGTGACCGCGCCGACAACGCCGACCGGCCGGGCGATCTCGACGAGCCCCTGCTCGGGGTCCTCGCTTATCACGCCCACCGACTTCGCCTGCGCGAGGTCGCGCAGCAGCCCCATGGTCTTGCGCCGGTTCTTGGCCACCTTGTCGGCGACGTTGCCGAGTCCGGTGTCCTGCACCGCGGTCTCGGCGAGCGCGAGGTTGTGCTCGGGATCGACGATCGCCCAGCCGACGGCAGTGACGACTTCGTCGACCTCCTCCTGGGTCGCGGCGTCGAAGGCCCGCTGTGCCGCGCGGGCGCGCGCGACGCGCTCGGCGACGACGGCAACCGCGTCGGCCGCGGCAGGCAGGCGGTCCTTGCCGCCCATCACTCGACCTTGATCTTCGCCGCGCGGATCACGTAGTCCCACTGCTGGAGCTCGTCGTGGATCCGCTGGCCGAACTCCGCCGAAGTCGACGACATCGCCTCCGCGCCCTGCGCCAGCAGCTTCTCCCTCACCTCCGGCATCGCGAGCACCTTGGCGAACGCCGCCTGCAGCTTGGCGACGATCGCCGGCGGCGTCTTCGCGGGCGCGAGCGCGCCGTACCACGAGTTCACCACGCAACCGGGAACCGTCTCGGCGATCGTGGGAATGTCGGGCGCCGCAATGCTGCGCTGGTCGCTCGCCACGGCCAGCGCCTTGAGCTTGCCGGCCTTGACGTACTGCATCGCCGCCGGCAGCGTCACGAAGAGGAGCTGCACCTGGCCGCCGAGCGTATCGGTGACCGCCGGGCCGCCGCCCTTGTAGGGCACGTGCACCATGTCCACGCCGGTCTTGAGCTTGAACAGCTCCCCGGCGATGTGCCCCGGAGAGCCGGTGCCGACGGAGGCGAAGTTGAGCTTGCCCGGCTCAGCCTTCGCGAGCGCGATCAGCTCGCGCACGTTGCTCACCGGGACGGAGGGATTCGCCACCAGGATCTGCGGCGAGAGCGCCGCCAGGCTGATCGGGACGAAATCGCGCTCGACGTCGAACGGCAGCTTCTCGTAGAGCTTCGGATTGATCGTGTGCGACGAGAGCGTGAACAGCACCGTATAGCCGTCGGGCGCGGACTTCGCCGCGATGTCGGTCCCGAGGTTCCCGGCAGCGCCGCCGCGGTTGTCGATGATGATCGGCTGCCCGAGCGCAGCCGCCAGCGGATCGGAGAGGATCCGCGCCACCACGTCGGTGCCCCCGGCGGGCGGATACGGCACGATGAAGCGGATCGGCTTGCTGGGGTAGTCCTTCGCGTCCTGCGCGGCCGCCGGGAACGCGCAGGCGAGCGCGAGAACGAGGCCGAGCACGAAGGCGCGCAAAACGGAGCTCATCGACGACATTGTGCCATGCACGGCGCGAGCCTTGCCCCTTGCCCGCAGCGGCTAAGCGGCGGTCGCCTTGTACTTCGCGAGATGGCGCGTCGGCAGCGCGAGCGCATCGCGCCGGAACGGATCGCCGAGCTCGCGCGTGACCATCATCTCGAGCACCGTCGTCTTGCCTTCGCCCTGCGCCTTCGCCGCGGCGCGCAGCGCGGGGCCGACATCCGACAGCGAGTCGACGCGCACGCCTTCCGCGCCCATCGCCCGCGCGACCGCCGCCCACGACGGCTGCCGATCGAGGTTCACGCCAACGAAGCGCCGCGCGTAGAAGTCGACGTGGTTCTTCTTCTCGGCGCCCCATTGCCCATTGTTGAAGACGACCGCCGTGACGGGGATCTGCTCGCGAACGCAGGTCTGCAGCTCGCCGAAGCTCATGCCCCAGGCGCCGTCGCCGACGTAGGCGATCGCCGGCCGGTCCGGCGCCGCGGCCTTGGCGCCGACGATGGTCGGAAAAGCGTAGCCGCAGTTGCCGAAGCTCATCGCCGCGAACATCGAGCGCGGCCGGTCGAAACGCAGATAGGAGTTCGACACCGAGCAGATGTTGCCGATATCGGTGGACACCATCGCGCCTTGCGGCATCGCCCGCTCGAGCTCGCGCAGCATCTGGCGCGGATGCAGCGCTTTCGATTCCTTCGCGACCTCGAGCGACCAGGCGTCGGTCTCGTGCGTCCAGCCGTCGAGCTCCTTTTCCCACACCGCTTTCTCGCGGCGGATGTCGGCGAGCCTCGCCTCCTTGTTGTCGTTGCAGGCGAGCTTTCTCCTCGCGAGGCGGTCGATGAGCGCGAGCGTCGCCGCCTTCGCGTCGCCGCAGATGCCGACCGAGACCGGCTTCACCAGCCCCAGCATCGTCGCGTCGGCGTCGATCTGCACGATCTTCGCCTCCTTCGGCCAGTAGTCGAGCCCGTGCTGCGGCAGCGTTCCGAACGGCCCCAGGCGCGTGCCGAGCGCCAGCACGACGTCGGCTTTCGCGATGAGCTTCATCGCGGCCTTCGAGCCCTGGTAGCCGAGCGGCCCGCACCACAGCGGGTGCGACGCCGGGAACGAGTCGTTGTGCAGATATGAGTTGCAGACGGGCGCGGAAAGGAGCTCGGCGAGGCGGATCGCTTCGGCCTGTCCATCGGCTGCGATCACGCCGCCCCCGGCGAGGATCATCGGGAAGCGGGCTGCGGCGAGCAGCTCCGCCGCGTCGTTGAGCGCCTGCTCGCCACCCGCACCGCGCTCGATCGCGAGCGGGCGCGGAATCTCGCACTCGATGTCGCCGTAGAAGAAGTCGCGCGG
>Ga0335079_10002322_pt1 | contig 21986 bp, 20 predicted proteins | sample Lox_Sample_33_FD_206719 | JGI IMG/M metagenome (GOLD analysis project Ga0335079, IMG submission 206719) | Soil microbial communities from Loxahatchee National Wildlife Refuge, Florida, United States - Lox_Sample_3.3 | ecosystem: Environmental > Terrestrial > Soil > Wetlands | place: USA... | reverse complement strand
CCGCCGCCGCGCGCGACGATGAGGAGATCGGGGCGCGGCGGCGCGCCGCCGGCGGCGAGGCGGTTGAAGCCCGCGATCGCCGCCGCCACCTGTTCGGCCGCGCCCTCGCCTTGCACCGGCACTGGCCACAACAGCACGGTGCGCGGGAAGCGTTCCCTGAGGCGATGGAGGATGTCGCGGATGACGGCGCCCGTGGGCGAGGTGACGACGCCGATCACCGCCGGGAGATAGGGCAGGCGTTTCTTGCGCTCCTCGGCAAAGAGGCCTTCGGCCGCGAGCTTCGCCTTGCGCTCGGCGAGGAGCTTCAAGAGTGCGCCGACGCCGGCGAGCTCGATCGCCTCCACCACGAGCTGGTAGCGCGAACGGCCGGGAAATGTCGTGATGCGCCCGGTACAGATCACCTCCATCCCGTCCTCGGGCTTGAAGGTGAGACGGGTCGAGCGCCAGCACACGCTGTCGAGCACCGCGTCCTCGTCCTTCAGGGCGAAGTAGCAATGGCCCGAGGCAACGCGCTTCCAGCCCGTGATCTCGCCGCGCACGCGCACATAGGCAAAGTTCTGCTCGATCGTGCGCTTCAAGAGCGCGGCGATCTCGCTCACCGAGTAGGCGGGGAGCGATGCGCGCGGAACCGCGGCGGCAGCCGTGGGGGATTCGCTCATCGCCCGCTATGATAGAGCGAACGACGCGGGGCGGCACGAGGGACGGCATGCGGATTCTCATCGTCGGATCGGGCGGGCGGGAGCATGCGCTCGCCTGGGCGATCGCGGCCTCGCCGCTCGCGGACCGGCTCTATTGCGCGCCTGGCAATCCCGGCATCGCGCGCGACGCGATCTGCGTGCCGGTCGAGGCAAGCGATGTGGCGGGACTCGTCGCGTTCGCGGAGCGCGAGAGCATCGACTTCGTCGTGGTCGGGCCGGAAGCGCCCTTGGCGCTCGGCTTGGTCGACCGGCTCGAGGAAGCGGGCATCGCTGCCTTTGGCCCTACCGCCGCGGCGGCGCAGCTCGAAGCCTCGAAGGGCTTTACCAAGGATCTGTGCGCGCGCCATGGCATCCCGACGGCGGAGTATCGGCGCTTTTCCGACGCGGGCGCGGCCAAGGCCTATGCACAGGCGCAAGGCGCGCCGATCGTCGTCAAAGCTGACGGGCTCGCCGCCGGCAAGGGCGTCACCGTGGCAACGAGCCTCGCCGAGGCCGAGGCCGCGATCGACGAGGCACTCACGGGCGCGAAATTCGGGCCCGCCGGCGCCGAGATCGTGATCGAGGAGTTTCTCGCCGGCGAGGAGGCAAGCTTCTTCGCGCTCGTCGATGGCGCTCATGCGCTGCCGTTGGGCTCGGCGCAGGACCACAAGCGCGCCTTCGACGGCGACACCGGCCCCAACACCGGCGGCATGGGTGCCTATTCGCCGGCGCCGTGCCTCACGCCCGCACTCGAGGCCGAGGTGATGGCGCGGATCATCACCCCCACCGTCGCGGCGATGGCAGCCGAAGGGCGGCCCTACAAAGGCGTGCTCTATGCCGGATTGATGCTGACAGACGCCGGCCCGAAGCTCATCGAATACAACTGCCGCTTCGGCGATCCCGAGGCGCAGGTGCTGCTGCCGCGGCTCAGAAGCGACGTGCTGCCGGCGCTCATCGCGGCGCGTGACGGCGTGCTCAAGAATTTCGACCTGCGCTGGCACGAGGAGGCGACGCTCTGCGTCGTTCTGGCGGCGAAGGGGTATCCCGGCGCCTACGAGAAAGGGAGCTTGATCGAGGGGCTCGACGCGTTTGAGGGCGATGCCAACGTGCTCCTGTTCCATGCCGGCACACGGAAGGACGGCGGCCGCATCGTCAGCGACGGCGGGCGCGTCCTCGACGTGGTCGGGCTCGGACGCACGATCGCCGAGGCACAGGCGCGCGCCTACGAGGCGGTCAGCAAGATCCGCTGGCCAGGCGGGTTCTGGCGCCGCGACATCGGCTGGCGCGCGCTCGCGGCGGAAAAGGCGGGCCGCTGATTTTCGGCCGTCCAGAAGCTCAACGTCGTGCCGCGAAGAATTGGCGCAGGAGCTCGGCCGAGCGCGCCTCGTCGATGCCGCCGAACACGTCGGGGCGGTGGTGGCACGTCGGTTGCGCGAAGAACCGCGGGCCGTGCTCGACCGCGCCGCCCTTGGGATCGCTCGCGCCGTAATAGAGGCGGCGGATGCGGGCGAACGAGATCGCGGCAGCGCACATGGCGCACGGCTCGAGCGTGACATAGAGGTCGCAGCCCTCGAGCCGCGCCACCCCAAGGGCCGCAGACGCGGCGCGCAACGCCAGGATCTCGGCATGCGCCGTGACATCGTGCAGCACTTCGACCCGGTTGCCGCCGCGCGCGACGACCTCTCCCGTCCGCCAATCGACCACGACGGCGCCGACCGGCACGTCGTCGCGCGCGAACGCGGCTTCGGCTTCCGCCACGGCGAGGGACATGGGCGAACGAGTCATGCGGAGGCGAGTTTAGGCCTGGTCACCCCCCACCCCTACCCTCCTCTTCGAAGGGGGAGGGAAAAAAGAGCAAGGGGGAGGGGTGTAAAGGAAGGAGGGTGTAATATGCGCGCCATGGCACAGCCCATCATCGGCCTGACGCTCGACCGCGAGGACAAGGGCGGCTATTCCAAGACCCACCCGTGGTACGCGCTCCGCGAGAATTACTGCGACGCGATCGCCGCAGTGGGCGGCGTACCAATTTTGCTGCCGCACGAGGGCGCGGCGGTCGCCGCTTATCTGGCACTCGTAAAAGGGCTCGTGGTGACGGGCGGCGCGTTCGACGTCGATCCCGCGCTCTTCGGCGCGGTGACCCGCCACGACACGGTGAAGCTGAAGGAGCGCCGCACCGATTTCGAGCTTGCGATCACGCGCGAGGCGGTCGCGCGCGATATGCCGGTGCTCGGCATCTGCGGCGGGCAGCAGCTTTTGAACGTCGCGCTGGGCGGCACGCTCGTCCAGCACATCCCCGACGAGGTGCCGAACGCATTGGCGCACGAGCAGCCCAACCCGCGCACCGAACCCGGCCATCGGGTTCGCATCACGCCCGGCACGCTGCTCCATCGTGTCGCCGGCACGGACGAGCTTCCGGTCAACAGCGCCCACCATCAGGCGGTGAAGGCGCCGGGCCAGGGCCTCATCGTCGACGCCGTGGCCGAGGACGGCATCATCGAAGGGATCGAGGCGCCCGGCCGCCGCTTCTGCCTCGGCGTGCAATGGCATCCCGAATATCTCCTTTCCGACGGCGACCGGCGCATCTTCCAGTCCTTCATCGCCGCCTGTGGCTGAGCGCGTCGCCAAGCTCATCGCGCGCGCCGGGCTGTGCTCGCGACGCGAGGCCGAGCGGCTCATCGGCGCGGGCCGCGTCAGCATCGGCGGGCGCGTGCTCGAAAGCCCGGCCGTCAATGCCGAAGCCGAGGACGACATCCGCGTCGACGGCGCGCCGCTGCCCCAGCCCGAGCGCGCGCGGCTCTGGCGCTATCACAAGCCGCGCGGGCTCGTCACGACGCACAAGGACGAGCGTGGCCGCGACACCGTCTTCGCGCATCTGCCGAAGGACATGCCGCGCGTCGTCTCGGTCGGGCGGCTCGACCTCAATTCCGAGGGGCTTCTTCTCCTCACCAATGACGGCGCCTTGGCGCGCGCGCTTGAACTGCCGGAGCGCGGGTGGGTGCGGCGCTACCGCGTGCGCGTCCACGGCGCGCCTGATCCGGCGGCGCTCGCGGCGCTCGGCAAAGGCGTGACCGTCGGCGGCGTGCGCTACGGCGCGATACTCGCGGCGCTCGAAAAGGTGCAGGGCTCGAACGCATGGCTGAGCGTGGGCCTTGCCGAGGGCAAGAACCGCGAGGTGCGCCGCGTCATGGAGCATCTCGGCCTCGCGGTCACGCGGCTCATCCGCGTCGCCTATGGCCCGTTCCAGTTGGGCAATCTCGCGCGCGGCGAAACGGCAGAAGTGCCGAAGAAGGTGCTCTCCGAGCAGTTGGGCAAAGATGCGGATCATCGCCGGGCGCCATCGCGGCAGAGCGCTTGAGGCGCCGAAGGGCGCCACCGTGCGGCCGACGTCCGAGCGCGCGCGCGAGGCGGTGTTCGACATCCTCGCGCACGGGCGTTTCGGCGAAGGTCCGGTCTACGAGGACGCGCGCGTCATTGATCTCTTCGCCGGCACCGGCGCCATGGGGCTCGAGGCGCTATCGCGCGGCGCGCGCTTTGCGACCTTCATCGAGCGCGATGCCGCCGCGCGCGCGGCGCTTTCGCGCACCATCGCCAAATTCGGCGAGACTGCGCGGGCCAAGGTCATCGCCGCCGACGCGGTGAAGCCGCCGCGCGGAACGCCGTGCGCGCTCGCCTTCGTCGATCCGCCCTATGGCGAGGAGCTCGAAGCATCGGCGCTCGCCGCCCTGGCCGCCGCCGGCTGGCTCGCGCCCGGCGCGCTCGTCGTGCTCGAGCTTGCCGCGCGCGCGGATTTCACGCCGCCCGAGGGCTTCACGCTGCTCGACGAGCGCCACTACGGCGCCGCGCGGATTCTCTTTCTGAGATACGGCACGTGAAGTTTTGACGCCGAGGACGCCGCGGGCTCGCGAAGGGCGCTGGAGCAATGGTCGCACTCCGCGCCTTCTGCGCGACCTCAGCGGGCCTCTGCATTGAAATTCGATTGGTGACGCGTCGACGTTCATCCGCCAAGATCGGCGCAAATCTCTGGGAGGGAGCGATGCGGGTCTGGGGGGTAGCGGCAGCTGCGATGCTTGTGGGCGCGGGAATGAGCGCGGGCAATGCCACTGCGCAGGGGCAAGCGCCGATCAAGGTCGGCTTCGCCATCTCCGAGACCGGTGGCAGCGCCGGCGTCGGCAAGCAATATACGGTGACGGCGCAGATCTGGGCCGACGACGTCAACGCCAAGGGCGGGCTCCTGGGCCGCAAGGTCGAGATCGTCCATTACGACGACCAGAGCAACCCGGCGCTCGATCCCGGCATCTACACGAAGCTTCTCGACGTCGACAAGGTCGACCTCATCACCGGCTCGGGCACGAATTACAGCTCGGCCGCGATGCCGATCATCATCCAGCACAACGCCATGCTGCTCGACACGCTCGCGTTGGCGGTCAATGACGAATTCCACTATCCGCGCTTCTTCCAGACCATGCCCTATGGCCCACACGGCAAGGAGGCGATCTCGCAAGGCTATTTCGCCGCCGCCATGGCCATGAATCCGAAGCCGCAGACGGTGGCCCTGACCGGGGCGGACGCGGAATTCTCCAAGAACGCGATCGAAGGCGCGAAGCACTGGATCCAGCAGGACGGGCTCAAGATCGTCTACGACCGCGTCTATCCGCCGAACCAGGTCGATTTCAGCCCGGTCATCCAATCGATCAAGGCGGCCGGCGCAGATCTCGTCTATCTCGCGTCATATCCGGCCGACAGCGCAGGGTTCCTGCGCGCGGTCGAGGAGCAGGGGCTCACCGCCAAGATGTTCGGTGGCGCGATCGTCGGGCCGCAGCTCGGCACCATCAAGGCGCAGATGGGCGAGCATTTGAACGGGCTCGTCGATTACGAGCTCTTCGTCCATGAGAAGACGATGGAGTTCCCCGGCATTGACGAGTTCATCGCGAAATACCGCGCGAAGGCCAAGGAGGCCGGCACCGATCCTTTGGGCTTCTACGTGCCGCCGCTCGTTTACGCGACCTTCCAGGTGCTGGAGCAGGCGGTCGATGGGACGAAGTCCTTGGACCAGGACAAGCTCGCCAAATACATCCACGCGACGACGTTCAAGACGGTCTATGGCGACATCGCCTTCGGCGAGGACGGCGAATGGCGGCAGCCGCGCATCCTTACGGTGCAGTACCAGGGCGTCAAAGGCCACGACCTCGAGCAGTTCCAGAAGCCGGGCGAGACGCCGATCCTCGATCCGCCCGCCTTCAAGACAGGGACGCTGCAGTATCCCTACAGCTCGACGGGGAAATAGTCAGCGCCGTCCGAACAGGCGCTCGATGTCGGCGCGCTTCAGCTCGACATAAGTCGGGCGGCCATGGTTGCATTGGCCCGAATGCGGCGTCGCCTCCATCTGGCGCAGCAGCGCATTCATCTCGGCCTGGCTCAAGCGCCGGCCGGCGCGGACGCTGCAGTGGCACGCGATCGTGCCGCAGACGCTTTCGAGCCGTTCCTTGAGCGAGAGCGCGCCGCCCCATTCCGATAACTCATCGGCGAGATCGCGCACGAGCGCCTTCGCGTCGAGGCCCGGCACGAGCGCCGGCACCTCGCGCACCAGCACGGCGCCGCTGCCGAAGCGCTCGATGACGAAGCCCAGCTCAGCAAGCTCCTCCGCGCGCGCGAGAAGACGCGTCGCGGCCGCTTCTTCGAGTTCGACCACGTCGGGCAGCAGTAGGATCTGGCGCGGCACGCCGGCGTGATCGAGCGCCGTCTTCATGCGCTCGTAGACGAGACGCTCGTGCGCCGCGTGCTGATCGACGATGACGAGTCCGTCGGCGGTCTCGGCGACGACATAGGTCTCGTGCAGTTGCGCGAGCGCGGCGCCCAAGGGAAATAAAGCGGCACCGGCGTCGGCGGCCGCAGCCGCGCGCGCGGCAGGGGCGAGCTCGCCGAGGGGAGCCTGCGACACGTAAGCGGCGCGATCCTCGGCGAGACCCGCGGCAGGCATCCATGCCGGAGCGCGCGCCGGCGCCCAGCCGTGCGGCGCGAACGAGGCGAGCGCCGCGTCCGCGACCGTGGTCGAGGCGCGATGCGCGGCCCCTTGCAGCGCGTGGCGCAAGGCGCCGACGATGAGCCCGCGCACGAGAGCGGCGTCGCGGAAGCGCACCTCCGCCTTCGCCGGATGGACGTTGACGTCGACCGCGTCCTCGGGCGCGGTGAGGAACAGCACCACCATCGGATGGCGGTCATGCGCGAGGAAATCCTGGTAGGCGCCGCGTACCGCGCCGGCGAGAAGCTTGTCGCGCACCGGCCGCGCGTTGACGAAGAGATACTGATCGCGCGCCGTCGCGCGATTGAGCGTCGGCAATCCTGCGAGCCCGGTCACGACGAAGCCGTCGCGCGCGGCCGAGATCTCAAGCGCGTTCTCCGCAAAATCCTCGCCCAGGATCGCGGCAAGCCGCGCGCGGCGCGCTTCTTCGGCTGTGCCGCGCTGCGCCTGAAGGCGAAGGTGCACGCGGTTGTCGTCGCCCGTGACGCTGAAGCCGATCGCGGGATAAGCCATCGCGAGGCGCGATACCGCGTCGACCGCCTGCTCGCGCTCGGTCCGCGGCGATTTCAGGAACTTGAGGCGCGCGGGCGTGGCGAAGAATAAATCACGCACCTCGACGAGCGTGCCGGCGGCAAGCGCCGCGGGCGCGGCCTCGCCCTTGGCGCCGCCTTCGACCGCGAGCGACCAAGAGTGGGACTCGCCGCGGCGGCGACTCGTGACGGTGAGGCGACTCACGGCGCCGATCGAGGGGAGCGCCTCGCCGCGGAACCCGAGCGTGCGAATGCGCAGAAGATCGTCGTCGGGCAGCTTCGAGGTGCAGTGGCGCTCGACCGCGAGCGAAAGCTCGTCGCGCGTCATGCCGATGCCGTCGTCGCGCACGGATATCAGGCTTTGCCCGCCGGCCAAGAGCGTCACCTCGATGCGGCGTGCCTCGGCGTCGATGGCGTTCTCGACGAGTTCTTTGACGGCCGAGGCCGGGCGCTCGATCACCTCGCCCGCGGCGATGCGATTGACGACGACCGGCGGAAGCTGGCGCAACATCGGCACCATTGTGCCCGCTTGGCCCTAGGGCCGCCAGCGCCTCAGAAAAGCCAGGAGAAGAAACCGCCGCCCGAGGAGCTCTTGGTGCGCTCGATCACCGGCTTGCCGGTCAGCTCCGGTGCCGGTGCTGCCGTCGACGCGGCGCCGCGGTTGGCGTCGAGCCGGTCTTGCTCGGCCACGGGATCGATCACAGCGTCGGTGGGCCCGAGCTTCTGATCCTTGCGCCAGAAGGCGAGCTTGTCGACGAAGCTGTCGCTGACCTGACCGCTGGCGTCGGTCTCGACAAGCCGGCGGATGTCCTTGGGCGCGTCGGCCGCTCCCGCCTGCTTTAGAAGCTCCGACTCGCCGGCGCTCCTCTGATCCGCCGCAGGCGGCAGGTTCGCCTTCTGATCGTCGCCGACACGGAACACCGTCTGGCGTGCCTGTTCGGCGGTCGGCTGCTCCTGTGGCCGCTGCTCGCCGATGCGCGGCGGGCGCAGCGAGTAGTCCGGCGGCACCGCGAGGGGCGCGCGCGACACGACGGCGAACTCGTCGGGGATCACCTTCTCGCGCCCAATCGCGCGATTGAAGCTGTCACAGCCGGAGACGGCTGTAACCGCAAGTAGAGCGCAAATGATTAACGAGACCCGGAAAGACAAAGCCACCGCCCCCACGAAAGTCCCCTAATTACGCGGTTCGCGCCGGCCGCGCAAGCCGTCGATGATCATGAGCCCGACCCCCACCGAGATCGCCGCGTCGGCGAGATTGAACACGAACCAATGATAGGGCCCAACGTGGAAATCGAGGAAGTCGATGACGGCGCCGCGCGCGAGCCGGTCGATGACGTTACCGATGGCGCCGCCGACGACGAGGCCGATCGCGATCCGGAGCAATGCGTCCTGCGCGCGCGCGAGCCAGACGAGGAGCGCCGCGACGATCACCGCGGCGATCAGCGTGAAGACGAGCGCGTTCATCGCCGAGCCTGTGTTGAAGAGGCCAAAGCTCATGCCGCGATTGAGCGTCAGCGCGAAATTCAAGACCGGCAGTACCGGCATGATATGCGGGCCGTCGGCCGTGAAGAGACGCAGCACGCCGAGCTTCGCCGCCTGATCGACGAGCGCCGCGAGCACCGCCACCGCTAAGCCGAGGCGCATGTCTTCATTCGGCAGCGGGCAGGCCGATCGCGGCGACGGCGTCGGCGCAGCGGTGGCAGAGATCGGGCGCTTCCTTGATCGTGCCGACCTCGGGCAGCACGCGCCAGCAGCGCTGGCACTTGTCGCCGGGGGCGAGCGTCACCACGGCGCCGACCCCGGCCACATCGGCGAGCGCGAAGGCGCCGGCGGGCGGCGCATCGGTGCTGAGCTGCGCCGCCGAGGTGATGCAGAGTTCGGCGAGATCGAGGCCGCCGAATGTGGCCGCATCGTCGGGGGCGTGGAGCACGATCCCGGCCTGAAGGCTCGAGCCCAAGCGCTTTTCCGCGCGCGCGATCTCGATGGCGCCGGTGACGACGCGGCGCAGGTCGCGGATGCGGCTCCATTTTGCCGCAAGCGCGGGATCGCGCCAGGTCGCCGGCAGGTCGGGGAAGAGCTCGAGATGGACGCTCGTGCCATCGCCCGTTCCGTGCCGCGCAAGCCACGCCTCCTCGGCAGTGAAGCAAAGGACGGGCGCGAGCCAGCGCGCGAGGCAGTCGAACACGCGATCGAGCACGGTGCGCGCGGCGCGCCGGCGCGGCGCGTCTGGCAGGTCGCAATAGAGCGCATCCTTGCGCACGTCGAAATAGAAGGCCGAGAGATCGACCGCGCAGAACGTGTGGAGCGCGGTGAAGAGCGTGTGGAAGTCGAACGACGACGAGGTCGCGCGCACGAGCGCGTCCAGCTCCGACAAGCGATGGAGCACGTAGCGCTCAAGCTCGGGCATCTCGCGGTCGGCGACGCGCTCGTCCGCCTTGAAGCCCTTCAAGGCGCCCAAGAGATACCGCAGCGTGTTGCGCAGACGACGATAGGCCTCGGTGTGATGCTTCAGGATGTCGGGACCGAAGCCCACATCCTCGGTGTAGTCGGAGCCCACGACCCAAAGCCGCAGGATGTCGGCGCCGTGATCCTTGAGCGTGTCGGCGAGCCAGAAGGCGTTGCCGGCCGATTTCGACAGTTTGAATCCGCCCTCGTCGAGGAGGAACCCGTGCGTCAGCACCTTGTCGTAGGGCGCGCGGCCGCGCGTGCCGCAGGATTCGAGGAGCGAGCTGTGGAACCAGCCGCGATGCTGATCGGAGCCTTCGAGATAGAGCGAGGCGGGCCAGGCGAGATCGGGACGGCGCTCCAGCACGAAGGCATGGGTCGAGCCACTGTCGAACCACACGTCGACGATGTCGGTGACCTGCTCGAAGTCGGCAGGATCGCGGCCCGCCCCCAGGAACTCGCGCGGATCGGTGTCGTACCAGGCATCGGCGCCCCTCTGCTCGAACGCAGCGGCGATGCGGTCGATCACGGCCTGGTCGCGCAGCGGCTCGCCGTTCCTCTTGTTGACGAACACGGCGATTGGCACGCCCCAGGCGCGCTGGCGCGAGATGCACCAGTCGGGCCGCGTCTCGATCATGGCGCGGATGCGGTTCTCGCCCTGCGGCGGGAACCACTCTGTCGCAGCGATGGCGGCAAGCGCCTTATCGCGCAAACCGTTGGCCGCCATGGCGATGAACCATTGCGGCGTGTTGCGGAAGATGAGCGGCGCCTTCGAGCGCCACGAATGCGGATAGGAATGAACGAGCCGGCCTTCGCCCAAGAGACAGCCCGCAGCCTTGATCGCATCGATCACAGCGCGGTTGGCGTCGCCGGCGGTGCCGTCCGGCATGTAGACGTGCTTGCCGGCGAAGAGCGGCACATGCGGGTAATAGGTTCCGTCCTCGGCCACCGTTTGCGGCGCGTCGATGTGATATTTGCGGCAGAGCTCGAAATCGACATCGCCGTGGCCTGGCGCCTCATGCACGAAGCCGGTGCCATCCTCGTCCGTGACGAAATCGCCGGGCAGGAGCGGCACGTCGAAATCGTAGCCCTGACCTTTGAGCGGATGGCGGCACAGGGCGCCGGCAAGCGCGCTCCCCTTGAAGACGGTGAGCGTCTGGCCGATGAAGCTCAACTCTTCCTCGAGCGCGGTGCGGCGCGATTGCGCCACGACGATGCGCTCGCCGCGCGTAGCAAGACTCGTAGGGCCCGCCGCGCCCACCTCGAGCAAGAGATATTCGATGTCCTCGCCATAGGCGATGGCGCGGTTGCCGGGAAGCGTCCACGGCGTCGTCGTCCAGATCACGATCGACGCGGTACCGAACGATTTGGGCAGGCCGGGGCGGAACTGGACGACCGGGAACTTCACCCACACCTGGTCCGAAGTGTGGTCGTGATATTCGATCTCGGCCTCGGCCAGGGCCGTCTTCTCGACGATCGACCACATCACCGGCTTCGCACCCTTGTAGAGCCCGCCATTCATCAGGAACTTGCCGATCTCGCGCGCGATCTGCGCCTCGGCGGCGTTGCTCATGGTGGTGTAGGGATTGCGCCAGTCGCCGACGACACCCAGACGCTGGAACTCGGCGCTCTGCACCTTGACCCAATGCGCTGCGAACTCGCGGCACTCGCGCCGGAACTCGAGCACGGGTACATCGTCCTTGGAGCGATTCTTAGCGCGGTATTCCTCCTCGATCTTCCATTCGATCGGAAGCCCGTGGCAGTCCCAGCCGGGCACGTAGTTGGCGTCGAAGCCCGCCATCTGCTGCGCGCGGTTGATCACATCCTTCAGGATCTTGTTGAGCGCGTGGCCGATATGGAGGTTGCCGTTGGCGTAGGGCGGCCCGTCATGGAGCACGAACTTCGGACGTCCGGCGGCGGCCTGGCGCTGCCGCGCGTAGAGGTCGAGCGCCGCCCAGCGCGCGAGCAGGCCAGGCTCGCGCTTCGGCAGATCGCCGCGCATGGGAAAATCGGTCTGCGGCAGAAAGACCGTCGAACGGTAGTCGGTTGCCATCCTTCGCTCTCGGGCGAATGGATATAGGGTAGAGGGGCTTAGATCAACCGGGCCCTGCCGCCTTGCCGGCATATCTGAGACGCCAGTAGAGCGCCGAGCCGGCCCAGGCGGCGAGGAAAAAGCCGATCACGGCATAGCCGACTCCGGCGAAATTCGCATTGAGCGCCGCGACGAGACGCCAGAACGGGCCGTCGAGGCCCCAGCGGTCGACCGCGAGGCCCAGCGTCTCGATCCCGCCCACCGCCACCGCCACCATCACCGAAGCGAGCGTAATGGTGAAATTGTAGAAGAGCTTGCGCGCGGGATCGACGAACGCCCAGCCATAGGCGCCCACCATGAGCACGCTGTCGGTGGCATCGACAAGCGCCATCCCGGCGGCGAAGAGCGCGGGGAAGATCATCACCGCGCCGAAGCTCAACCCCTTGGCGCTCTCGGCGGCGGCGATCGCGAGGACGGCCACCTCGGTCGCGGTGTCGAAGCCGAGCCCGAAGAGGAAGCCCAGCGGATACATGTGCCACGAGCGCGTGACGAGTCGGAAGAGCGGGCGGAAGAGGCGCGCCCACAATCCCCGTTGCGCCAAGAGTGAATCGAGCGCGGCATCCTCGCGCGCGCCGGCGCCGCGCGCCGCGCCGAGGCGCCGCCACAGCGCGCCGAGCACGGCGCAGTTGAGCGCGGCGACGATGAACAGCACGAGCGCGGAGAGGAGCGTGCCGACGAGTGCGCCGGCATCGCGGAGCGCCTCGACATGCGCGGCAAAGCGCGTCGTCGCGAGCGCGAGCGCCGCCGAGGCGAGCGCAACGACGGTTGCGTGGCCGAGCGAGAAATAGAGTCCGGCCGCGAGCGGCCGCCGTCCCTCCTGCATCAGCTTCCGCGTGATGTTGTCGATGGCGGCGATGTGATCGGCGTCGACGGCATGGCGGAGGCCAAAGCTGTAAGCGAGGAAGGCCGTGCCAAGAAGCACCGGGCGATCGCGGAAGACGGCAAGCGCCGCGATCCAGGCGGCGAGATTGCCGGCGCCGAGCACGGCATAAAGTACGGCGAGGTTTCTACGCATCGTCTTCGAGCGGGAGTTTTTGGCCGCCGCGCAACATCTCGCGCGCCTTCTCGCAGTCGGCGGCGATCTGCGCCTTCAAGGCGTCGAGCCCGGCGAAGCGCTGCTCGGGGCGCAGATGCCCGATGAAGGCGACGCGCAGAGGCTTGCCGTAGAGATCGCCTGAGAAGTCGAAGAGATGCGCCTCGAGCCTGAGGTCGCGGCCGCCCACCGTCGGACGCCAGCCGAGATTGGCGACGCCGTCATGCCAGCGCGCGGCACCGCCCTCGCCGACCGCGGCACGCACGGCGTAGACGCCGGGGAGCGGGCGCAGATAGTCGGCGAGGCCGAGATTGGCGGTCGGAAAACCAATAGTGCGGCCGAGCCGCTCGCCGGTCTGCACGTGTCCGCCCATCTCCCACCAGCGCCCAAGCAGCGCCGCCGCCTCGCGCGGGCGGCCTTCGGAGAGATGCTTGCGGATCAGGGTCGAGGAATAGGCGGCACCACTCGCGTTCGCGACCGGATCGACGACGTTGACGCCGAAGCCGTGCTCGGTGCCGAGTTCGCGTAGGAGCGCGGGGTTGCCGCGCCGCGCATTGCCGAACACGAAATCGTAGCCGACCACGACCTGGCGCACGCCGAGCGCGCCGACCAGGAGCTCGCGCACGAAGTCCTCGGCCGTCTTCTTGGCGAAGCCGATGCTGAAGGGGCGCGCGACCAGGAGCTCGACTCCGAGCGCGGCCATGAGCCGCACTTTGTCGCGAAAGGGCGTAAGGCGAAAGGGCGCGGTGCCAGGCTGGAACACGCTCCGCGGATGGGGCTCGAAAGTGAGGACACCGAAGCGGGCGCCGGCGGCGCGCGCCCGCGCGCGAGCCTCGGCCAGCACGGTCTGATGGCCGAGATGCAGCCCGTCGAAATTGCCGATGGCGAGGACCGCGCCGCGATCGGCGCCCGCGGCCCGCCCATAGCGGAGAATGCGCATACCGACCGGAAGATAGAAGCTGCGGTGCGATCCCGCCAGAATGGCGAGGCGGAGGAGATCGCACCTTGATCGAAGCGCAGAAACCGTTGGAAGATGGTTCCCTGGTAGTCTGGTGAGCCGTGATCGAAGCTAGGCTCAAAACCATCTACCATCCGAGCTACGAACGCCGCCTTGTCATTGTGCGGCGGACAGATGGCGTCTACGGCTACATCGAGGAGGAATACATCGCCGACGATCCGCTTGGTGCGGGTTGGTATGCCATGTCTCCTTACTGGCCGGATCGGATCGAAGCTTTGTGCGGCTCTGAAGAAATCGCGGAACGAGAGGCGCGCGGGCGTGTCCAGTGGCTCAAATCAACCATCCAACGCGACTCCGACTAGTCGGCTGTTACAATTCAAATTGTGCGATATCAGTGCCGGCGCTCAGCCGCGCGCGGGGACGAGCGCCATCGCCTCGCCATCGACGACGACGGTGTCGCCGACGAGGCACTGCGTTTTCAGAACGACGCGGCCGCGCTCGCGGATGATCTCGGCGACCGTGACACGCGCCTCGACCGTGTCGCCGATCCGGACCGGCGCCTTGAAGGCGAGGCTTTGCGACAAATAGACCGTGCCCGGCCCCGGCATGATCGCGAGCGCGGTCGAGAAATAGCTCGCCGTCAGCATCCCGTGCGCGACGCGCCCCTTGAAGCGCGTGGTGCGGGCGAACTCTTCGTCGAGATGGAGCGGGTTGTGGTCGCCGGTGAGGTCGGCGAATGTCCTGACATCGGCGTCTGTGATGGTGTGGCGGTAGGAGGCGGTCATACCGACCGTGAGGTCCTCGAGCGCATAGGCGCGCCGCACGTCGCGGCGCAGAACATCATCCATGGACCACCTCTAAGCCCTTGATTTTACACTCGGCCAAATCACGAAATACGCGCAATTTGTGCGCCGCACCTTAACTGCACGTTGGGCGGGGAGCAAGGAAATGCTACTGCTTGCACGCATTGCCAACATTCGGCGGAGCCGATCGTTCGCACCGGCACAAATTCTGTGCCGGCGAGGCACCCTTTTGCCGGCGGCCGCGGCGGGTTAGGCTCCGCCAACCCTGGCCAATCCCGGAGCCAATAGTGGAGGACACCGCCGCGCCGTTGCGGGAGATGTGGTATTTCGCGCTCCCCGGCGCGCGACTCGGGCGCGGGCGGACGGTGGCGAAAACCCTCCTTGGCGAGCCCGTGCTCCTCGGCCGCGACGCCGAGGGACAAGTCTTCGCGCTCAAGGACCTTTGCCCCCATCGCGGTATCCCGCTGCGGCACGCCCGGTTCGACGGGCACGAGCTCGAATGCTGCTATCACGGCTGGCGCTTCGCGCCCTCGGGGCGCTGCGTTGCCATTCCCTCGCTCGCCACGGGCGAGGATGTCGAGGTCGGGCGCATCCGCGCGCGGTCCTATCCGGCGCGCGAGGTGCAAGGAAATGTGTGGGTGTTCTTCGGCACGAAGCCCGAGGAAGCCCCCGAGATCCCCGTGCTGCCGGAATTCGGCGAGCGGGGCCCCGATCTTTATGAGAGCGTGCGCATGCCGTGCGGCATCGATCACGCCGTGATCGGGTTGATGGATCCCTCGCACGGCGCCTTCGTCCATCGCGCATGGTGGTGGCGCTCGCGCCGCTCGATCCACGAGAAGGAGAAGGCGTTCGCGCCCAGCCCCTTCGGCTTCACCATGCTGCGCCACGCACCGTCGCGAAACAGCAACGCCTATCGCATCCTGGGCGGCACGCCCGAGACCGAGATCGCCTTTCGCCTGCCGGGCATCAGGATCGAGGACGTGAAGGTCGGGCGCCATCGCCTCGTCAATCTCACGGCGGTGACGCCGCTCACGCCGGGCGAGAGCGAGGTCAACCACGCGATCTACTGGACCTTGCCGCGGCTGGGGCTCTTGAAGCCGCTCCTGCGCTCGTTCGCGCGCGCGTTCCTCGGCCAGGACCGCGACATCATGACGATGCAGGCCGAGGGCCTCCGTCACGATCCCATCCTCATGCTCATGGGCGACGCCGATCAGCAGGCGAGATGGTACCACCGCCTGAAGAACGAATACCGCCGCGCGCAGGAGGAAGGGCGGCCCTTCGTCAATCCCGTGAAGGAACGCGTGCTGCGCTGGCGCAGCTGAGCGATCTCCTAGCGCTTGCGCATCAGCACGCCTGCCACCGCGCCCGATATGAACGTGAGCGCGGCGATGGCGTTGATCGCGGCGACAAGGCCGAACCAATCCGCGATCAGGCCGGCGGAAAGCGCGCCCAACGCATAGCCAAGGTCACGCCAGAAGCGATAGACGCTCAGCGAGCGAGCGCGCCACGTCGGATGCGATGCGTCTGATACGGCGGCGATCAGGGTCGGGTAGACCATTGCCGTCCCAAGTCCGAGCAACAGGCTCCCGAGCAGCCACCACTCGAACGAACGCATGAGCGCGGTCAGGAACAGACCGGCCGACTGCACCCACATGCCCGCGACGATCAAGCCCTTGCGTCCCCACCGGTCGCTCAGCGGGCCGGTGGCGGTTTGCAGAATGCCCCACGTCGCCGGATAGACGGCCTTCAAAATGCCGATGCGCTCGACGCCGAGACCGAACGACACGAACAGCAACGGGAAGATGCCCCAACTCATTCCGTCATTGAGGTTGTTGACGAGGCCGGCTTGGCACGCCGCGAACAGGTTGCGGTCGCGAAACGAGGTGAGCGAAAAAATTCTCCAGAAATCGAGCTGCGCGCTTGGTTGCTCCCTGCCTCTTGCTTCCAGTTGGACGTGCGCGCGCGTGTCGCGCACAAGCAGGATCGAGAGTCCGAGACCGAGCGCCGCATAGGCGACGCCGAGATAGAAGGGTGAAGGCCGTAGTCCGTCGTACTGGGCGATGTAGCCGGTGAGAAAAGCGGTCGCTCCGACCGCAAGGTAGCCCGAGCATTCATTGAGTCCGACGGCGAGGCCGCGCGATTTCGGTCCGACCAGATCGACCTTCATGATGACGGTCATCGACCACGCGAAGCCTTGGTTGATGCCGAGCAGCGCGTTGGCGACGATCACCCAGCCCCAGCTTGGGGCCCACATGATGATGAATGGCACCGGCAATCCAAAGAGCCATCCGACAACGAGCACCCGCTTGCGACCCCAACTGTCCGCAAGGTGGCCGGAAACGAGATTGGAAAGCGCCTTGATGATCCCGAAGCTGACGATGAATGAGACCACCAGCGTCGTGGAGGCGACCTTGAATTCCTCGGAACCGATGAGCGGGACGACGGTCCGTTCGAGACCGACCATGCCGCCGACGAATGCATTGACGAGGAGGAGCAGCGAAAACTGCGACCAGTTCGCGCGCAGGCCCAGCCTGATCCCCGGCGCAACGTCGCCGATGGTCATTCCGAAGCCATAAGGGCGGCGACCGGATCGGTGGCGAGGAACCGGCGGAGAATCATTGCTATTCTCCACGTCCGAAACGGCTCAATATCATTCAATTACTCAGTTGAATGATATAATGCGGGGATGGAATGTCAACGCTCGGCCCGAAACAAGCGCTCTTCGCCCAGTTTGCCGCGATCGCAAAGACTTTGAGCAACGGCCACCGCCTGGAATTGCTCGAGCAAGTCGCGCAGGGCGAACGTAGCGTCGAGATCTTGGCCGAGCGCACGGGCCTTTCGGTTGCGAACGCATCCCAGCATCTGCAGCACTTGAAGCGGGCGGGGCTGCTCAATTCGCGGCGACAGGGCAAGTTTGTTTATTACATGCTGGCGGACGACGGCATTCTCGAGGTGCTCACGGCGCTGCGGCGGATCGCCGAACGCAATGTTGCCGAGGTCGAGCAAGTCGTCCGCAGCTACTTCAACAAACTCGACGACCTGGAGCCGGTCACCCGCAAGCAGCTCCTGAAGCTGATCCGCGCGGGTGCGGTCACCGTCCTGGACGTCCGCCCGCCAGACGAGTTTGCCTTGGGCCATGTTCCGGGCGCGGTGAACATACCGCTCGCGTCGCTGAGAACGCGGCTCGCGGAGATCAATCCCGACCGGGAAATCATCGCCTACTGCCGCGGCCACTATTGCGTCCTGTCCTTCGAGGCGGTCGCGCAGTTGCGCGCCCGAGGTTTCAAGGCCCGGCGCTTGGAGGATGGTCTGCCCGAATGGCGCGCGGCCGGACTTCCGATCACGACGGGAAGCGCGCGCGATCGGTGAAAACGTCTGGTTCGGGCAGAAGCGCCGGCATCGGCGGCGTCAATCGGCCCGACTGCTGAACGCTTCGTTAACGCTGCGCCCCTAGAGTCGCGTGCCGTTGGAGGATCGGTACATGGAGCAGACGCTCGGGCAGGTCGAGACCGTGCGCGGCGCGCAGGTGACGGCGAGTCTCGCGCGCCCGGCGGCCGAGTTCGGCGCGGCCATTCGTATCGGCGCGCTCGTCAAGATCGCGGCGCCGGGCAGCACCGTTGTTGCGACCGTGAGCGCGGTCGAGCAGGGCGATGGCGCGAACCCGAAATACAGCCTCGTTGCCGATCTGCTCGGGGAGATTTCGGCCGAGGGAATCTTCGCGCGCGGCGTCGCGCACTTCCCGCTGCCGGGCGCCGAGGTGAGCGCCGCGAGCGAGGCCGACCTCGACGCCGTCTATGACCGGCCCAATTCCTTCCACGTGCGCGTGGGCGCCCTCCACCACGATCCGGCGCGACCAGCCTATCTCTTGACCGACGAGCTTCTCGCCAAGCACTTCGCGGTGCTCGGCACCACAGGCTCGGGCAAATCCTGTGCCGTGACACTGATCCTGCGCGCCGTGCTGGCGCAACACGCCAACGCGCACATCGTGCTGCTCGACCCGCACGACGAATACGAGCAGGCGTTTGGCGCCGTGGCCGAGGTCGTCAACATCGACAATCTGCAGCTGCCGTTCTGGCTTCTCGATAACGAGGAGGCGGTGGCGACGCTCATCTCCGGCGGCTCGCTGCTCGAGCAGCAGTCGCAGGCCACCATCCTCAAGGAAGCGATCACGCTCGCGCGGCGGCGCTATGCCGGCGATTTGAACGCGCAATGGATCACGGTCGACACGCCCGTCCCCTATCGCACCGGCGACCTCGTCCACATCCTCGACGAAGCGATGGGCCGGCTCGACAAGCCCGATTCCTCGGCGCCCTACATGCGTTTGAAGTCGCGCATCGAGTCGATGAACAACGACCGGCGCTTCGCCTTCATGTTCTCGCGCGTCGTCACGCGCGACATTCTCGGCACGGTGATCGGGCGCCTCCTGCGCATTCCGGTCTAGAACCGCCCGGTTACCATCATCGATTTGTCGGGTGTGCCGTCGGAGATCGTCAACGTCGTCGTGTCGCTGCTCTGCCGCGTCGCGTTCGACTTCGCGCTCTGGGCCGACCACGACAAGATGCCGCCGCTTCTCCTCGTGTGCGAGGAGGCGCACCGCTACGTCCCGGCTGACGAACGCGTGGGCTTCGCGGCGACGACGCGCGCCATCTCGCGTATCGCCAAGGAGGGCCGGAAGTACGGCGTGTCCTTGGGGCTCGTGACGCAGCGCCCGTCGGAGCTCGCGGTGAGCGCCTTGTCGCAATGCGGCACGATCTTCGCGCTGCGCATGGGGAACGAGCTCGACCAGCGCTTCGTCGCCAATACGCTGCCCGAGACCGCGCACGGCATGGTCGGCGCGCTCCCCTCGATGCGGCCGCAGGAGGCGATCGTCGTGGGCGAAGGTGTGCCGCTGCCGATGCGGGTGCGCTTTGATGATCTCGCACCGGCCGAGCGGCCGCGCTCGAGGAGCGCCGAGTTCTCGAAGGCGTGGCAGGTGGACGGCGCCGGCGCCGACTTCCTCGAGGACGGCATCAAGCGCTGGCGCCTCCAGATGCGCAAGCACGAAGGCGGCAGCATTTAGGCGCGCGCGTGCGTTCCTAAGCTACCGCGCGTGGCCGTCGGCGAACCAGCGCGGCAGGAGGCGCGCGAGCTCGCCGACGATGCCGCGGCGGAACGTCAGGACGCAGACGACGAAGATCACGCCCTCGATCACCGTCACCCACGAGCCGAACTGCGCGAGATAATTCTCCATCCCCACCATGACAATGGCGCCGGCCGTTGGGCCGAAGAGCGTGCCGATCCCGCCGAGGAGCGCCATGAGCAGGACGTCGCCTGAAGTCGAGAAATAGACGTCGGTCAACGAGGCGAGCTGGAAGACGAGCGCCTTCGTGGCCCCCGCGAGCCCTGAGATCGCGGCCGAGAGGGTGAAGGCCAGGAGCTTGTAATGCTCGGTGCGGTAGCCCAACGAGACCGCACGCCCCTCGTTTTCGCGAATCGCCTTCAGCACCTCGCCGAAGGGCGAGTTGACGGTGCGCCACAGGATCGCGAAGCCCACGAGGAAGATCGCGAGGACGAAATAGTACATGGCGAGCGGATCGTTGAGATCGACGAGGCCCAGAAGCCGGCCGCGCGGCACCGCCTGGATGCCGTCCTCGCCGCCCGTGAACTTCGCCTCGACGGCGACGAAATACATCATCTGCGCCAGCGCGAGCGTAATCATGGCGAAGTAGATGCCCTGGCGGCGGATCGCGAGCCAGCCGAAGACGAGCCCCATCGCCGCCGCGAGCGCGGTGCCGAGAAGGATGCCGGGTAACGGCGGCAGGCCCCACGATTTTACGGCAAAGGCGGTCGCATAGGCGGCCCAGCCGAAGAAGGCGGCGTGGCCGAACGAGGCGAGCCCGACATAGCCGATCAAGAGATTGAAGGCCGAGGCGAAGAGCGCAAAGCAGAGCGCCTTCATGACGAAGACGGGATAGAACACGAAGGGCGCACCCAAAGCCGCGGCGAGGAGCACCAAACCGGCCGCGCGGCGCGCGGCGAAGCGCACCTCACTCGTTGCGGCGAGCGCGCTTCTCATCGGAACTCGCGGCCGAAGAACCCGGCCGGCTTCACCAGCAGCACCACCGCCATGATGACGAAGATGGCGGTCGAGCTCGCCTCGGGCCAGAACACCTTGGTCAGCCCCTCGATGAGCCCCAAGACGAAGCCGCTCAGGATCGAGCCCAAGATCGAGCCCATGCCGCCGATCACCACGACCGCGAACACAACGATGATGACGTTCTCGCCCATGAGCGGGCTCACCTGATAGATGGGCGCGGCCAGGACACCCGCGAGCGCGGCAAGAGCGACGCCGAAGCCATAGGTGAGCGTAATCATGCGCGGCACGTTGACGCCGAAGGACTGGACCAGCGCCGGGTTCTCGGTCGCGGCGCGGAGATAGGAGCCGAGCCGCGTGCGCTCGATCACGAACCAGGTGCCGAAGCAGATGATGAGCGAGGCGACGATCACCCAGCCGCGATAGATCGGCAAGAACATGAAGCCGAGATTGTAGGCGCCGGTGAGCGTCGGCGGGATCGAGTAGGGCAGCCCGCTCGATCCCCATTCCTGGCGGAACAGGCCCTCGAGGATGAGGGCGAGGCCGAAGGTGAGGAGCAGCCCGTAAAGATGGTCGAGCTGGTAGAGGTAGCGGATGAAGAGGCGCTCCAAAACGATGCCGAAGGCGCCCACCACGAGAGGCGCGACGATGAGCGCCATCCAATAGTTGATGCCGAGGAACTTCAGCAGCAGATAGGCGCAGAAGGCGCCGATCATGTATTGCGAGCCGTGCGTGAAATTGATGATGCCGAGCATGCCGAAGATGACGGCGAGACCGAGGCTCAGCATGGCGTAGAAGGCGCCGTTGATGAGCCCGATCAGAAGCTGCGCCATCAGCGCCGGGAGCGGCGGCAGCGCGATGTGGAGGACGCTCAGCACGCGCTTACTCCCTCTCCCGTCCGGGGAGAGGGCCAGGGGTGAGGGGCTTCGGTCGTCGGCTTCCCCTCACCCGGCGCTGCGCGCCGGCCTCTCCCCGAGGGGAGAGGCAAAGCGCGACAGCGCGGAGGCCCATCCTCAGCCCTTCTTCACGAGCGGGCATTCGCTCTCGCTCAGCGGGCGGAAGGCCTGATCAGCCGGGATGGTGGCGAGGAGCTTGAAGTAGTCGAACTGGTACTTCGACTCGGCCGGCGACTTGACCTGGAAGAGATACATGTCGCGCAGGACGCGGCCGTCCTCGCGCAAATGCCCATTCTTGGTCATGAAGTCGTTGATCGGCAGCTTGCGCATCTCGGCCACGACCTTAGGGCCGTCGTCGGTGCCGGCCTCCTTGATCGCCTTGAGATAGTGCATGATCGAGCCATAGACGCCGGCCTGCACCATGGTGGGCGGCTTCTTGATCTGTTCCATGTAGCGCTTC
>Ga0335079_10002318_pt1 | contig 21997 bp, 24 predicted proteins | sample Lox_Sample_33_FD_206719 | JGI IMG/M metagenome (GOLD analysis project Ga0335079, IMG submission 206719) | Soil microbial communities from Loxahatchee National Wildlife Refuge, Florida, United States - Lox_Sample_3.3 | ecosystem: Environmental > Terrestrial > Soil > Wetlands | place: USA... | reverse complement strand
CACGGGCCGGCGATGAGGAACGGGCCGGGCCCGAACGGCGCCGCCGCGGCCGTGCCCATTACGACGAGAGGGCGGCCGCGGGCTGGGCGGCGGCGGACGCCTCTCCGCGACGGCGGCGGACGTCGTACGCGGCCGCGATGAAGCTGGCGAACAGCGGGTGCGGCCGCGTCGGCCGCGACTTCAGCTCGGGGTGGAACTGACAGCCGATGAACCACGGGTGATCGGGCAGCTCGAGCATCTCGACCAGCGAGCCGTCGGGCGAGAGCCCCGTCAGCCGCATCCCGTGCTCCGCGAACAGGTCGCGATACCCGTTGTCCACCTCGTAGCGGTGGCGGTGCCGCTCGCTGGTCTCGGTGATCCCGTAGATCCGGGCGATCTGCGAGCCGGGACGCAGCCGGCAGGCGTAGGCCCCCAGCCGCATCGTCCCGCCAAGGTCCTGCACGTTGCGCTGCGAGGGCAGCAGCGAGACCACCGGGTTGCCGCACTCGGCCTCGAACTCCGACGAGTTGGCGTCCGCGATCCCGCACACGTTGCGCGCGAACTCGATGATCGCGACCTGCATCCCCAGGCAGATGCCGAAGAACGGCAGCCGCTTCTCGCGCGCCGCCTCCGCCGCCTGCACCATGCCCTCGATGCCGCGAATCCCGAAGCCGCCGGGGATCAGCAGCCCGTCGTAGGGGGCGAGCAGCTTCGTCGCGGTGTCGAAGTCGGTGAACCGGTCGCTGGAGATCCACTCCATCGTCACGCCGACGTTGTTGGCGATGCCGCCGTGGGTCAGCGCCTCCTGCACCGACTTGTACGCGTCCACCAGCTCGGTGTACTTGCCCACGATCGCGATCCGCACCCGGTCGTTGGGCCGGAGGATCTTCTCCACCATCTCGCGCCAGCCCTTGAGATCGGGCTCCGGCGTGTCGAGCCGCAGCCGCTGGCACACCTCGCGGTCCAGGCCCTGCTCGTGGAGCCGGAGCGGGATCTCGTAGATGCTCTTCACGTCCGGCGACTCGACCACGCAGCCGAAGTCCACGTTGCAGAACAGCGCGATCTTGCGCCGCAGCTCCTCGGGCAGCGGACGCTCGCTGCGGCAGATCAGGATGTCGGGCTGGATCCCGATCTCCATCAGCTCGCGCACCGAGTGCTGCGTGGGCTTGGTCTTGAGCTCGCCCGTGGCGGCGATGAACGGGACCAGCGTGAGGTGGATGAACAGCGAGTTGTCGCGGCCCACCTCCTGGCGGAACTGGCGGATGGCCTCGAGGAACGGCAGCGACTCGATGTCGCCCACCGTGCCCCCGATCTCCGTGATCACCACGTCGTGGTCCGGCGCCAGGCGGCGGATCGCGCCCTTGATCTCGTCGGTGATGTGGGGGATGACCTGCACCGTCGAGCCCAGGTACTCGCCCCGGCGCTCCTTGGTGATGACCGACTGGTAGATCCGCCCGGTCGTGATGTTGTTGGCCTGCGACAGCGACCGGTCGATGAACCGCTCGTAGTGACCCAGGTCCAGGTCGGTCTCGGCGCCGTCGTCGGTGACGTACACCTCGCCGTGCTGGAACGGCGACATCGTCCCGGGGTCCACGTTGATGTACGGGTCGAACTTCTGGATCGTGACCCGCAGCCCACGGTCCGCCAGGAGGCGCCCCAGCGAAGCGGCGGCGATGCCCTTCCCGAGGGAAGACACCACGCCGCCGGTCACGAACACGTACTTGGTCGCCTGCTGCTTGGTCCCGCCGCGCTCCACCACGCTACGGACCTCCTCTGGCGCTCAGGTGGGCCTCCGCGCGCCGCAAGTCGTCCTCGGTGTCGATCCCGGGCAGCGCCGGCTCCGCCAGCCGCGCCACCCCGATGGTCATGCCGTGGCCCAGCGGCCGCAGCTGCTCCAGCTTCTCGGCCTGCTCCGGGCCGGTGGGCGGCAGGCCGACCCAGCGCGCCAACGCCGCGGGCCGGAACGCGTACACGCCCAGGTGCTGCCAGTACTGCGCCGCCGCCCCGGTGTCCCGCGGGTGCGGGATCAGGCTTCGGGAGAAGTACAGCGCCCGCCCGTCCTCCCCGAGGACCACCTTGACCACGTTCGGCGACGCCGCGGCGCTCGCGTCCACCGGCACCGCTGCGGTCCCCACGTCCGCGCCCCGCTCCACCTCCGCCACCGCGCCCCGGATCGCCTCGCGGGGCAGGAACGGCTCGTCGCCCTGCACGTTCACGATCACCTGGTACGGGGCGAACTCCACCAGCGCCGCCACCTCGGCCACGCGCGACGTGCCCGAGGCGTGCGTCTCCCGGGTCATCACCGCCCGGAATCCCGCCCGCTCGACCGCGGCCACCACCTCCCGCGCCTCGGTCGCGACCACCACGGTGTCGAGCGCACCCGACTCCTGCGCGTTGCGCACCACCCACTCGATCAGCGGCTTGCCGGCGAGCAGCCGCAGGGGCTTGCCCGGGAGCCGCTCAGCGCCGAGCCGGGCCGGAACGACTCCCAAGACCCTAGCGCCGTGCACGGAAGCGGGGCGCGCGTGCAAGAATCACACCGCAACCTAACAGGGAGCGCGACAACTGTCAAAGCATTGTGGGGAGCTTACTTACGATCTTGGTGGGGGGCTGCAATTTAAGCGTTCCGCCGGCGCTGCGCTAGGGGGTTCGGCAGCCGTCCAGGAAGTTGCGCAGGATGCCCTTGCCCACCGCCGTCCCGATGGACTCGGGGTGGAACTGGACCCCGTGAATCGGCAGCTCGCGGTGGCGGAGCGCCATCAGCTCCGGGTCGTCGTCCCGGTCCGCCGACCAGGCGGTGGCCACGAGGTCCTCCGGCAGCGCCGCCGGCTCGACCACGAGCGAGTGGTAGCGCATCGCCTCGAACGGCGAGGGAACGCCGGCCAGCACGCCGGTGCCGTCGTGGCGCACGGGGGAGGACTTGCCGTGCATCAGCCGCGTCGCACGGGCCACCCGGCCGCCGAACGCGACGGCGATGGCCTGGTGGCCCAGGCAGACCCCGAGCAGCGGCAGCCCCGCGTCGGCCGCCGCCCGCACCAGGCTCACCGAGATCCCCGCGCGCTCCGGCACGCCGGGCCCGGGGGAGATGACCACCCCCCGGGGCCCGGCGGCCAGCACGTCCTGCGCGGTGAGGGCGTCGTTGCGCTCGACCCGCGGCTCCGCGCCCAGCTCGCCGAGGTACTGGGCGAGGTTGTAGGTGAACGAGTCGTAGTTGTCGAGGACGAAGATCATCGCCCCGGCTACGGGAGCGTTTCCATCAGCGTGTTCACGTGGGTCTGCCCGCTGACGGTCATGTCCATCGTGCTGCGCACGAGGCGGCTGGCGTCCACATCGAACCGCGTCTCGCCGCCGCCCGAGCACGCCTCGCCGGCGGCCGAGCTGGCGGTGGTGGTGACGACGGCCACCCGGGCGCCGCCCTCGTGGTCCACGCGATCGAACTTCCAGGTGAGATGACACATCACCTGCCGGGCATTGCGGCCCGAGCCGACCGTCATCGGCATCGAGTCGGTCCAGGTGTAGCCGGGGCTGATCGAGCCCTCGGGCCAGGTCCGGCTGTTGGGTCCGTTGCTCGTATTGCCCTTGGTCATCATGTTGGCGACGAAGGCCGGCAGGCCCGGCGGGGGCGTGATTTCGCGCGACACCACGTGGCCCTGCGGATCCTGGTGCACGGTCACGGCCATGCCGCGCATCATGTCGGGGCGCCCGGCGCCGGCTCCGCCCAGCACGGTGGAGTCGAACGTGGTCCTCACCACGTAGTTGGGCCCGTCCATCGGCAGCACGGTCTGGGTCTGGTACATCGTGGCCTGCATGGCCGCGGCGCCGCTGGTGTCGGCCGAGGTCCACGTGCGACTGGTCATCCGATAGCGGGTCACCTGGCCCACGGTCGGCGTGAAGCGCAGCTGGATGGCCTGCGCGTGAGCCTGCCCGGCCGCGGCCAGCAGGAGACCGGTGCCGAGAAGTGCGACGTGACGGTTCATGCGTCTCTCCGATCGACGGTGTGACTGCCCTGGAAACCGATGGCCGCGAGCCGTGCGCTCAGGCCCGCGGGTGATACGTGCGATGAACACTCCGGAGATACTCCCGATCCACCCGCGTGTAAAGCTGCGTGGTGCTCAGGTCCGCGTGCCCCAACATCTCCTGGACCGCGCGAAGATCGGCACCACCTTCGAGCAGGTGCGTGGCGAAAGTGTGCCGCAGGGTGTGCGGCGTGACCCGCTTCGTGAGGCCGGCCGCCCGGGCCGCCTTCCGGATGATCCCCCAGGCGCCGACCCGCGAGAGGGGCGTGCCGCGGGCGTTGAGGAACAGCCGCCCGCGTCCCCCGCCCTTCTCCAGCCGGGGCCGGATCTCGCGCGCCCACAGCGCCACGGCCCCCAGCGCGCGGCGGCCCACCGGCACCAGGCGCTCCTTGCTGCCCTTGCCGAACAGGCGGGCCAGTCCCTCGTCGAACAGCACGTCGCCGAGGCCGATGCCCACCAGCTCGGACACCCGGGCGCCGGTCGCGTAGGCGAACTCGAGCAGCGCGCGGTCCCGCCAGGCCAGCGGATCGTCCGCGTGCGGCGCCGCCAGGAGACGCTCGACTTCGGCCACCGAGAGCACGGTCGGGAGGGCGCGCCACTTCTTGGGGGTCGCCAGCCGCTCCGTCGGGTCGCGCACCACGTGGCCCTCGGCCACCAGGAACCGGTAGTAGGTACGGACCGCCGAGACGTGCCGGCGGATGCTGGTCGCGGCGAGGCCGAGGTCCTTCAAGTGGAAGATGAAGTCGCGCAGCTGGGGGGTGGTGGCGCGCTCGGGCACCTGGGTTCCGCGGGACCCGAGAAACTGGACGAGGTGCTGGAGGTCACGGCCGTACGCCGCCACGGTGTTGCGGGACGCGCCGCGCTCGAGCGTCAGGTGGTCCCTGAACGACTCCAGCCGGAATGCGGCCGCCGGATCGTCAGCGGGCATGGGATTGCCGCCGCCGCCAGAGCAGGACGGCGAGGACCGACGTGACGGCGAGGGCGACGGCCGCGAACGCCCAGCCCAGCCGGCCGAGAGCCCGCTGGAGCGCGTCCCAGTTGCTGCCGACGTGGTGGGCGAGCCAGACCAGGAAGCCGTACCAGAGGCCGGAGGCCACCACGACGGGCGCCAGGGCCCGCCAGGCGTCGAGGCCGGCGATGCCGGCGAACGGCGGCACGACCGCGCGGTAGCCCGGCAGGAACCGGCTCACGAAGATCCCCCAGACGTGGTGCCGGCGGTAGGCGCGCGCGATCACCCGCATCGCCGCCGGCGACAGCAGCCGCCGGCCGGTGGGGGAGTCCACGAACCGGCGGCCGACGGTGCGGGCGACCCAGTACATGCCGATCGCCGTGGCGACGTTGGGGATCCAGGTGGCGAGGAAGACGCCGACCATCGTGACGTCCGCGCCCTCGCCCGCGAGAAAAGCCCCCAGGGCCACGACCGAATCGGCGGGCACCGGGGGGAAGATGTTCTCGAGCGCGGCCAGGAGCGCGATCACGCCGTAGACGCCCGAGGGCGGCAGGCCGGCGAGCCACAGGACGAGGTGGTCGATCAGCCGCTCGCCGCCTGGAGCACGGTGGCCACCGCCACCGCGGCGACGCCCTCGCCGCGGCCCAGCCAGCCCATCCCCTCGTTGGTCTTGGCTTTGATGCTCACGGCGGACTGGTCGAGGCCCAGGGCCTTGGCCGTCGCGGCGCGCATCGGGCCGATCAGGTGGCCGATCTTGGGCCGCTCGGCGATGATGGTGACGTCGGCCTGGCCGACGGTGAGGCCGGCGGCCTTGAGCTTCTCGACCACGCTCTTGAGGAGCCGCGCGGAGTCCGCGCCGCGCCACTGGGGGTCGTCGTCGGGGAAGTGCTGGCCGATGTCGCCGAGGGCGGCCGCGCCGAGCAGGGCGTCGATGAGCGCGTGGAGCGCCGCGTCGCCGTCGGAGTGGCCCGCCAGGCCGTGGGTGTGGGGCACCGTGATGCCGCCGAGGCGGAACGGGCGGCCGGCGGCGAAGCGGTGCGAGTCGTAGCCGATGCCGACACGTGTGTTCATGCGCGCAGGATCCGGAGAGCGAGGTGGGCGGCGTTCTTCGCGTTGTCGATGCCGACGGTCCCGACCGGGACGCCGCTCGGCAACTGCACCATGGCGTACAGGGCGTCCTGGCCCCGGAGCGGGCCCACGTCGAACGGCACGCCCACGACGGGCAGATCGGTCTGGGAGGCGGCGAAGCCGGGCAGCGCGGCCGCCAGGCCGGCGCCGCAGATCAGGACGCGGTAGCCCGCGGCCCGGGCGCCCTTCACCAGGGCGGCCGTCTTCTCGGGGTCGCGGTGGGCGGAGGAGATCACGAACTCCCAGCCGACCTTCGCCTCGTCGAGGACCTTGAAGGCCGGCTCGATCTTCGGCCGGTCCGACTCCGAGCCCACGAGGATGAGGACCGGCTTCGCGGCCGGACTCACGCGGCCTCCTGGACCGGGCTGTAGTCCTGGCGGCGGCGGACGGGCGAGAAGCCCGCGCCGCGGATCAGGTACTCCATCTCCTCGGCGGTGGTGCGGAAGGTGGTCCCGGCGGCCGACACCACGCTCTCCTCCATCATCAGCGAGCCGAAGTCGTTGGCGCCGAAGCGCAGCGCGATCTGGCCGATCTTCATCCCCATCGTCACCCAGGAGACCTGGAGGTTGTCGAAGTTGTCGAGGGCCAGCCGCGCGATGGCCAGGGTGCGCAGGTAGGTCACCGCGTCGGTGCGCGGGGTGCCCGCCATCTCGCTGTGCTCGGGCTGCAGCGGCCAGCAGATGAAGGCCGTGAAGCCGCCGGTCCTCGCCTGCTGCGCCCTGAGGCGCATCAGGTGCTCGATGCGCTCGGCGCCGGTCTCGCCGATGCCGTACATCATCGTGCTGGTCGTGCGCATCCCGTGACGGTGCGCCGAGTCCATCACCTCCAGCCACTCGTCGGTCAGCGCCTTCTTGCCGGCCACCAGCTTGCGGACCCGGTCCACCAGGATCTCGCCGCCCCCGCCGGGGATCGAGTCCAGGCCGGCGCCCTGCAGCGCCTCGACCACCTGGTCCACGGTCATCCGGAAGCGGCGGGCGAAGAACTGCACTTCGGAGGGCGAGAAGCCGTGGACGTGGATCGGATGGTGCTCCTTGATGTAGCGCAGGAGATCCAGGTACCACTGGAACGGGATGTAGGGATTGTGCCCGCCCTGCATCAGGATCTGCACCGCGCCGATGGCCTTCGCCTCCTCGATCTTGCGGCCGATCTCCTCGAAGGAGAGCACGTACCCCTCCGCGTGCTTCGGCCGGCGGTAGAACGCGCAGAACTTGCAGTCGGCCACGCACACGTTGGTGTAGTTGACGTTGCGGTCCACGATGTAGGTGACCACGCCGTCCGGGTGGCGCCGCCGCCGCTCCCCGTCCGCGAGTGCGGCCAGCTCGAGCAGCGGCGCGCGCTCGTACAGCTCGAGCAGCTCGGCGGCCTCGGACACGGCTACGCGGCTCCCAGGAACGACAGCGTGCCGTCCGGCACGACGCCGCGCGCGGCCAGGCGGCCCAGGAAGTCGGACAGGCCCGCCAGGTGCCGGTACGAGAGGCCGTAGTCGAGGCCGCCGAGGTACTCGCGGCAGCGGCCCGCCTCGACGCCGGTGGCGGAGGCGGCCGCGGCGGCCAGCTCGTCCAGGTGCGCGAGCCCCCACTTGCGGCTGGCCAGCAGCGCCCGGTGCACGTCGCGGACCGCGGCGCGGTCCACCGCCCGCCGCGCGGCCCACACGGCGAAGACGAACGGCAGGCCGGTCCAGTCCTTCCAGGCCTCCCCCAGGTCGACCACGTGAGGGTAGGCGCCCGCCGCGCCCAGCAGCAGGGCGCCGTCGCCGATCACCAGCACCGCGTCGTGCTCGATGTCCCGCAGCCGCGCCAGGTCGGCGCGCTCGGCCGGCGCGCCTTCGGCGGCGAAGCTCACGCCCCAGCGGTCGCGGGCCAGCAGCTCGAGGAGCTGCACCGAGGTCCGGGACGCGGTCGAGACCAGCACCCGCGCGCCGCCCAGCCGCTCCGGCGCCCGGCGGCTGAACAGCAGCACGCTCCGCACCGGCCCGTCGGAGCTGATGGCGAGGTCGGGCAACAGCTCGTACGCGTCGGCCCGCTGCGCGTAGGCCACCGCCGAGATCACGCTGACGTCGAGGCGGCCGTCGGCCAGCCGGTCGTTCAGCTCGGCGGGCGTGCCGGTCACCAGCGTGGCCGGCGGCGCGACCACGCCGCGGTCCATCGCCCCGTAGACCGGGTAGCAGTTCACGTAGCCGATCCGGCCCAGGCGCATCAGTCGAACGTCCGGACGGCGCGGTAGAGCGAGTCGCGCTCCACCGGCACCTTGCCGGCGCCCTGGATCAGCGCGACCAGGTCGTCGTAGGCCAGCTCCATCGGCGTGCGCGCGCCCGCCTCGTGGTAGACGCGCTCGTAGACCACCGTGCCCTCGACGTCGTCGCAGCCGAAGTCGAGCGCCACCTGGGACACGAACGGCGAGACCATCGGCCAGTGAGTCTTCACGTGGGGGACGTTGTCGAGCACCAGGCGGCCCACCGCGACGTTCATCAGGTCGTCGATGCCCATCGTCGGCCGGCCCTGCCAGCCCATCTCCTCGCCCAGCGCGTTGTGGTCCGGGTGGTAGGCGAGCGGGATGTAGGTGAGGAAGCCGCCGGTCTCGTCCTGCAGGCCGCGGAGGATCAGCAGGTGCTCGGCGCGGTCGCGCAGCGTCTCGACGTGGCCGTAGAGCATCGTGCAGTTGGAGGGGATGCCGAGCGCGTGCGCCTGGCGGTGCACCTCCAGCCAGTCCTCTCCCGCCAGCTTGCGGTCGGCGATGGTCATCCGCACCGCCCGGCCGAACACCTCGGCGCCGCCCCCCGGCAGGCTGGTGAGTCCGGCCGCCTGGAGCTGGACCAGCACCTCGCGGAACGAGCACCGCTCGATGCGGGCCAGGTGCGCGATCTCCACCGCGGTCAGCGCCTTGACGTGCACGCCCGGGTACGCCTCGCGCAGGGCGCGGATGATGTCGGTGTAGTAGCTCAGAGCGAGCTTGGGGTGCAGCCCGCCCACGATGTGGAACTCGCGGGTCGGCGCGCTCTTGGCGCGCGACGCCTCCGCCAGCACCTCCTCCAGGGTCCGCGTGTACGCGCCCTCCTCCTTCGGCGTGCGGGCGAAGGAGCAGAACACGCAGGTGTTGCGCAGCACGCAGACGTTGGTGGGGTTGATGTGCTGGTTGGCGGAGAAGAACACCCGCCGACCGTTCCGGGCGCGGTTCGCGGCGTCGGCGAGCGCGCCCACGGCCACGAGATCCCGGCTCTCGAACAGGGCGACGGCGTCGTCGGCATCGAGTCGCTCGCCGGCGGCGAGCTTGTCGGCCACGGCGCGGACCGGTCCGCCCAGCCCCGCGAGCGCGGGGAGTTCGCTCAGCGCGGAGGTCATCGCTCGCCCGCCGCTACGCGGCGAACCGCTTGGCCACCAGGGTCACGTTGTGGCCGCCGAACCCGAACGAGTTGGACATGGCCACGTCCACCCGGCGCTCGATCGCGCGGTTCGGCGCGCAATCCAGGTCGCACTCGGGGTCGGGGGTGACGTAGTTGATCGTCGGCGGGATCACCCCGCGCTGGATCACCAGGGTGCAGATGGCGAACTCCAGGCCGCCGGCCGCGCCGAGCAGGTGGCCGGTCATGGACTTGGTGGAGCCGAAGATCAGCTGCTTCGCGGCCGCGCCGAACACCGCCTTGACCGCCTGCGTCTCGGCCGTGTCGCCGGCCGGCGTGGACGTGCCGTGCGCGTTGACGTAGCCGATCCGCTCCACCGGGACGCACCCGTCGGCGAGCGCCGCCCGCATCGCCTGCTGGGCCCCCCGCCCTTCCGGCGCGGGCTGCGTCATGTGGTACGCGTCGGCGCTCATTCCGAAGCCGGCGACTTCGGCGAGGATCGCCGCGCCCCGGGCCGTGGCGTGCTCCAGGCTCTCCAGCACCACGACGCCCGACCCGTCGCCGAGCACGAAGCCGTCGCGGGTGGCGTCGAACGGGCGCGACGCGTGCTTGGGGTCGTCGTTGCGCGGCGACAGCGCCTTCATGTTGGCGAACCCCGCGATCGCCAGGGGCGTGATGGCCGCCTCCGCGCCGCCGGCGATCATCGCGTCGGCGTCGCCGCGCTGGATGGTGCGGTACGCCTCGCCGATCGCGTGTGCCGAGGAGGCGCAGGCCGACACCGTGCAGAAGTTCGGCCCGGTCAGGCCGTAGCGCATCGCCACCAGGCCGGACGCCATGTCGGGGATGAACATCGGCACGAAGAACGCCGACACCCGCCCCGGGCCCTTCTCGATGAAGGTGCGGCACTGCTCCTCGAAGGTCGCGATGCCGCCGATCCCGCTGCCGATGATCACCCCGGTCCGGTCGGAGGCCGGGAAGCCGCCCGCTAGCCCCGCCTGCTCCACGGCCTGGGCGGTCGCGGCGATCGCGTACTGCGCGAACAGGTCGCACCGCTTGGCTTCCTTGCGCTCCATCCAGGCCAGCGGGTCGAACCCCTTCACCTCGCAGCCGAACGTGACGTCCAGCGCCGAGGGGTCGAAACGCTGAATGCGCGCCGCCCCGGACTTGCCGGCGACCAGCGCGCTCCAGGTGGCTTCGACGGTGTTGCCCACGGGCGTCACCAGCCCCAGGCCGGTGACGACGACCCGACGCTCCACTACTTCGCGCCCATCCGCTGGTGCAGGTAGTTCAGCGCGTCCCCGACGGTGCGGAGCTTCTCCGCCTCTTCGTCCGGGATGTCGAGGTCGAACTCCTTCTCGAAGGCCATCACGAGCTCCACGGTGTCGAGGCTGTCGGCGCCGAGATCCTCCATGAAGCTCGCCTCGCTGGTGAGCTTCTCCCGCTCGACACCCAGCTCCTCGGCAATGATGTCCTTCACTCGCGCTTCGAGATTCGCCATGTCGGCCATGAGAGTTGCGTCCCCCCAAAGGGTGAATGCGCTACATCACCATCCCGCCGTCAACCACGATCACCTGGCCCGTAATGTACGACGCGGCATCCGATGCGAGGAAGGCCACCGCGGAGGCCACGTCCTGCGGCGCGCCGAGCCGTCCCAGCGCGATCTGCGCGCTCAGCGCGCCGCGCGCCTCGGCCGACAGGCCCGCCGTCATGTCCGTCTCGATGAACCCGGGGGCGACCGCGTTCACCCGGATGTTCCGGGACGCCAGCTCCTTCGCCGCGGCCTTGGTGAGCCCGATCAGCCCCGCCTTCGAGGCCGCGTAGTTCGCCTGCCCCTTGTTCCCCACCAGCCCGACCACGCTCGCCACGTTGATGATCCGGCCCGACCGGCGCTTCATCATCCCGCGGGCGACCGCCTTCATCGTCCGGTACGCGCCCTTCAGGTTCACGTCCATCACCGTGTCCCACTGCTCGTCCGACAGGCGGGCCAGCAGGTTGTCGCGCGTCACGCCCGCGTTGTTGACCAGGACCTCGATCGGCCCGAGGTCCCGCTCCACCTCCGCGACGCAGGCCTCGATCGCCGCGGTGTCGACCACGTCCACCCGGAACCCCTTCGCACCGCAGGTGATCTCGGCGGCCACCTCCAGCGCGTGCTCGTAGTCGCGGTCCAGGACCGCCACGTGCGCGCCCATCCCGCAGGCCAGCTCCGTCGCGATCGCCCGGCCGATGCCGCGGCCCGCGCCCGTCACCATGGCGACCTTGTCGTCGATCCCGAAATTCACGCCGCCTCCAGGAACGCCGCCACTTCGGCCGCGGTGCCGAGGTTGAGCGTCCGACAGCCCGCCAGGATCCGCTTCGCCAGGCCGGTGAGCACCGCGCCGGGGCCCAGCTCCACGAACGTCGCGCCCTCGCCCGCCAGGGCCCCCAGCGCCTGCACCGACTCCACCCACCGCACCGGGCTCGTGAGCTGCTCGGCCAGGCGCCGCCGCGCGGTGCCGGCGTCCCGGACCGGCTCGGCGCTCGCGTTCGCCACCACCGCGAAGGCCGGGTCGACGAGCGGCGCCGCCGCCAGCGCCGCGCCGAAACGCGCGGCGGCCGGCTCCATCAGCGGCGAGTGGAACGCGCCGCTCACCTTGAGCGGGATCACCCGCTTCGCACCGGCCGCCTTGAGCAGCTCGCCGGCCCGCGCCACCGCCGCCGGATCGCCCGAGATCACGACCTGATCGGGGGCGTTGAGGTTCGCGGCCACCGCGACGCCGCCCGCGCCGCTCGCCTCGCGGCACGCGGCCGCCACGCGGTCGGGCGCCAGGCCCATCACCGCGGCCATCGTGCCCGGCCGCGCCGTCCCGGCCTCGTGCATCAGCTCGCCGCGCCGCCGCACCAGGCGCGCCGCGTCCGCCACGCCCACCGCGCCCGCCGCGACGTAGGCGCTGTACTCGCCCAGGGAGTGTCCCGCCGCGCCGGCCACCCGACCCGCCAGCTTCGGCCCGGCCACGGCCCACACCGCCGCCGTGTGCGCCAGGATCGCGGGCTGCGCATGGTCGGTGCGGGTCAGCAGGTCCTCCGGGCCCTCCCACATCACGGCCGAGAGCCGGAAGCCCAGCGCCTCGTCCACCGCCTCCAGCGCCGACCGCGCCTCGGGGAACGCGTCCGCGAGGTCCTTCGACATCCCGACGCGCTGCGAGCCTTGCCCCGGACAGAGCAGGGCCGCGGCGGCCTTCGGCCCGGGGCTAGACCGGGCGGGCGGCGCGACAGAGGCCTCCGACGCAGGTGAACGCGCGCCCGGCGCCTTCACCACTTCAGGACCACCGCGCCCCAGGTGAAGCCCGCTCCGAACGTCACCAGCAGCGTGATCATCCCCGGCTGGAGCCGCCCGCACCGCCGGGCCTCGTCCAGCGCCAGGGGGATGGACGCCGAGCTGGTGTTGCCGTAGCGGTCCACGTTCACGTACACGCGCTCCATCGGGATGCCGGCATGGCTCGCGGTGGCCTCGATGATCCGGATGTTCGCCTGGTGCGGCACCAGCAGGTCCACCTGGGCGCCGGTGACGCCGGCGCGCTCCAGCGCCTTGCTGGCCGCGTCCGCCATCGCGCGCACCGCCGCCTTGAACACCTCGCGGCCGGCCATCTTGAGGTAGTAGCTCCGGTCCTTGAGCAGCGCCTCGTCGGGTGGGTGGAGCGCCCCGCCGCCCGGACGGTGCAGCAGGTCGCCCAGCGTCCCGTCGCTCATCAGATAGGTCGAGAGGATGCCGCGCGAGCCGTCGCCCCGGGTCAGCACCACGGCCCCGGCCGCGTCGCCGAACAGCACCGCCGTGGAGCGGTCGGTGTAGTCCGTGATCGCGCTCAGCTTCTCGGTGCCGATCACCAGCGCCCGCTGGGCGCGCCCCGCGATCAGCATCGATTCGGCCACCACCAGCGCGTAGATCCACCCGGGGCACGCCGCGCCGACGTCGAACGCCGTGGCGTTCCGGGCGCCCAGCAGCGCCTGGACGTCGCACGCCGTCGAGGGCAGCAGGCGGTCGGGCGTCGCCGTCGCCGCCACCAGCAGGTCCACGTCGAGCGGGCCCAGGCCGGCCTCCTCCAGGGCCTTCAGGCTCGCCTTCTGCGCCATCCCCGCGGTGGTGTCGTCCGGACCCGCGATGTGGCGCTCCCGGATCCCGGTGCGCTCGCGGATCCAGGTGTCCGAGGTCTCGAGCATCCGCTCGAAGTCGGCGTTGGTCAGCACCTTGGGCGGCACGTAGGAGCCCAGGCCGGCGAAGGCGAATTCGGGTCGGTTCACGTCGCCGGTCCGGTCACGGCGAACTCGCGGGCCATGTGCTGCACGAGCTGGTGCTGCGCGGCGTCCACCGCCAGGCGGATGGCGTGGCGGATGGCGTTGGCCGTGGAGCGGCCGTGGCAGATGATCGAGACGCCCCGCACGCCGAGCAGCGGGGCCCCGCCGTACTCCGAGTAGTCCAGTGCGCGCCAGATCCGCGACATCGCCTCCCCCGCCACCGCCTCGGCGCCCAGCTCGCGCTCCGCGAGCGCGTGGAACAGGCGCCCCAGCGATTCGTAGAACTTGAGCAGCACGTTGCCCACGAAACCATCGCACACCACCACGTCGAAGTCGCCCTGCTCCGAGCGGCCGAGCAGGATGTGCCGGCCCTCCACGTTCCCGATGAACGGCAGGCCGCTCGCCCGGAGGAGCCCGTACGCCTCCTTGGCGGCCGCGCTGCCCTTCTCCTCCTCCTCGCCGATGTTGAGCAGTCCCACCGCCGGGTTCGTGCGGCCCATGACGTCCCGCGCGTACAGCACGCCCAGGTGCGCGAAGCCCACCAGCTCCGCGGCCGTGCAGTCCACGTTCGCCCCGGCGTCCAGCACCAGGACCGACTGCCGGCTGGTGGGGAACGTGGTCCCGATGGCGGGCCGCCCAAACCCGTCGTACAGGCCGAGGATCAGGGTCGAACCCGCCATCACCGCGCCGGTATTGCCGGCGCTGATGAAGGCATCGGACTGGGCGGTCTTCTGCAGGCCAATGCCTAACACGATGGAGGAATTACGCTTGGACTTGATCGCGTGAAGTGGTTTCTCGCCCATCGCGATGGTCTCGGGAGCGTCGATGACCTGGAGGCGGTCGCGGTCCACCGCGTGCCGCTCCAGCTCCCGCTCCACGAGCCGCTGCTGGCCCACGAGCTGGACCGTGACGTCGTCCGGCAGCTCGCCGAGGGCGAGGGCGGCCCCGGCGACCGGCACGGCCGGGGCGTGGTCGCCCCCCATCGCGTCGATGGCGATCCGGATCACTCGTCCTCGATCTCGATCCGCCTCTCGCCCTTGTAGTAGCCGCAGTTGGGGCACACGCGGTGCGGGATGCGCATCTCGCCGCACTTCGGGCAAGGAGAGAGCGTCGGGGCCTGGGCCTTGAAGTGCGTACGGCGCATCCGCTTCTTGGACTTCGATGTCCTTCGCTTCGGGACAGCCATGCTTCATTCCCCTCGAGGTAACTTCGTGAGCGCTTCCCACCGCGGGTCCATCTCGGTGCTGCAGCCGCACGGGCCGGCGTTCAGATCGGCGCCGCAGCGCTTGCACAAGCCGCGACAGTCCTCGCGGCACTCGACGAACTGCGGGGCGGCCAGCAGCAACTCCTCCCGCACGGCCTCGGAGAGGTCCAGGACGGCCGAGCGCCGGGGCACGAGGTAGCAGTCGTCTTCGTCGGCGGCGTCTTCCTCGGTCACGAACACCAGGCCGAGCGATTCTGATATCGGGACGTCCACGGGCGTCAGGCAGCGGCGGCACTCCGCCCTGACCACGGTCTCGATCGACGCCTGCAAGTAGAACCTGCCCTCACCGGCGCTGCTGAGCCGGCCGGCCACGGCGAGGGGGGTTGCGAGCGCCAGGCCGGTGGCCGCCACGAGCGGGTCGTCCGGGGCGATCCGGTCGGCGACGGCGACCGGGCCCTCGCGCACCGCCGCGAGGTCGATACGCAACATGGCCGGTGAAGCTAACTCCTTGTCAGACTTGGGTCAACGATGCGGCAGACCAGCGCGAGGCCTCACCCCAAGTCCAAGTCGGAGAAGAAGAAGGCCACCTCGCGGGCGGCGTTCTCGGGGCTGTCGGAGGCGTGGATCGCGTTGCGCTCCTTGGATTCGGCGTAGAGCGCGCGGACCGTGCCCGCCGCGGCCTCCCTGGGGTCGGTGGCGCCGATCACCTCGCGGAGCTTCGCCACGGCATCGTCGCGCTCGAGGGCGAGCGGCAGGCACGGCCCCGAGGTCATGAACGTGACGAGCGGCCGGAAGAACGGCCGCTCGCGGTGGACGGCGTAGAACGACTCGGCCTGCGGCACGGCGAGGCGCACCAGGCGCGCGGCGCGGATCCGGAAGCCGGCGGCTTCCAGGTGGGCGAGGACCTTCCCCGCCTTGCCCGAGGCCATGGCGTCGGGCTTGATGATCGCGAGGGTGAGCATCGGCTGGTCAGTACCCCAGGAGTTTGCGGACGATGTCGCCGCGCGTCAGGAAGCCGACCAGGGCTCCATCGCGCGTGACGGGAAAGCGGTCGACGTCCTTGGCGAGCATCAGCGCGGCCACGTCCGCGATGGTCTGGTCTTCCGCCAGGCACAGGACGGTGCGGTCCATCGCCTCGCGCACCGGCAGGTCGCGCGGCGAGGTGGGCGAGGCGCGCGTGGTGCGCCGCTTGACGGCCTTCATCTGGCCGGTCGAGAGCTGCTGCACGGTCTGGGGCAGGAGGTGCTTGAGCAGGTGCCCGTCGGTCAGGAGGCCGAGCACTTCCCCGTTGTCCCCGGTGACGGGGAGCGCCCGGACCCCGCGGCCCAGCATCACGCGGGCCGCCTCGTTGAGGGTGGTGTCGGGGCCCACCGTCGTCACGCTCATCGTCATGAGGTCCCGCACCGTCACGTCGGCGGGCACGGGCGTCTCGCGCAAGCCGGCGAGCGCGAGCACGTCGTCCGGGGAGCGGGCCGCGTGGAGGCCGGCCAGCACCTCGTCGGAGGCGAGGGCGCGGGCGACCGCGCTCATCGCCCGCAGGTACTCCGACGCATCCCGGGTGGGGGCCACGATGAGCACCACGACCCTGGCGCAGCGGTTGGGATCGTTGGAGCGGCAGATCGGCTGCGGGGCGACGCCGATCGCCAGGGCCAGCTCCGCCGCGGCGTCGGTGCGGAAGTGCGGCAGGAAGGCGCGGCCGCCGACCATCACCACGTCCTCCGGCCACTCGCTCTGGAGGATCTCGCCCAGCCGCGCCTCGTCGGCGACGGCGCCGGCGCTGGCCAGCGCCCGCGCCAGCTGGGTCGTGGCCTCGCGCACGCTCCGGGATTCCAGCGGCACCACCACCCGCCGCCGGTCGAGGAGATCGGCGAGCCTCACAGCTTCGGCTTCACCAGCGACACCACGTCGGCGGGCCGCTTCATCACCGCGATGCCGGCCCGCTCGAACGCCGCGATCTTCTCGGTGGCCGTGCCCGAGCTGCCCGAGATGATGGCGCCGGCGTGCCCCATCCGGCGGCCCGGCGGCGCGGTCTGGCCGGCGATGAACCCCACCACCGGCTTCTTCATCTTCTGCTTCACGAACTCGGCGGCGCTCTGCTCGTCGGTGCCGCCGATCTCGCCGATCATCACGACGGCCCGGGTCGCGGGGTCCGCCTCGAACGCGTCGAGGCAGTCGATGAAGTTGGTGCCGATGATCGGGTCGCCGCCGATGCCCACGCAGGTGGTCTGGCCGAGGCCGGCGCGGGTGAGCTGGAAGACCACCTCGTAGGTCAGGGTCCCGGAGCGGGACACGACGCCCACCGGGCCGCTGGCGCAGATGTTCCCCGGGATGATGCCCACCTTGGCGGCGCCCGGCGAGATGATGCCCGGGCAGTTGGGCCCGATCAGCCGCACGCCGCGCTCGGCCAGGAACGGCCAGACCCGCGTCATGTCGAGAACCGGCACGCCTTCGCTGATGCACACCACCAGCTTGACGCCGGCGTCGGCCGCCTCGAACACGGCGTCGGCGGCGAAGCGGGCCGGCACGTAGATCACCGACGTATTGGCGCCGGTGGCCGCCACGGCCTCGGCGACGGTGTCGAAGATCGGGACCCGCTCCTCGAACTTCTGCCCGCCCTTGCCGGGCGTCACGCCCGCCACGACCGGGGTCCCGTACGCGATCATCTGCCGGGTGTGGAACGAGCCGTCGCGGCCCGTGATGCCCTGCACCAGCAGCCGGGTGCTCTTGTCGACGAAGATGCTCACGCCGCCGCCCCTCCCTTGGCCAGCTTCACCGCCTGCTCCACCGCGGCGTCCATGTCGGTGAGGGCCCGCATCCCGACGCCCTCGAGGATCTTCACCGCTTCCGCCTCGTTGGTGCCCGTCAGGCGGATCACCAGCGGGCGGTCCACCTTGAACTGCTTGGTCGCCGCCACGATGCCGTTGGCCACGTCGTCGCAGCGGGTGATGCCGCCGAAGATATTGAACAGGATCGCCTTCACGTTGGCGTCCGCCGTGATGATCTTGAGCGCGGTCACGACCTTCTCCGGGTTCGACGAGCCGCCGATGTCCAGGAAGTTGGCCGGGTCGCCGCCGTAGTACTTCACCAGGTCCATCGTCGCCATCGCGAGGCCGGCGCCGTTCACGCAGCAGCCCACGTTGCCGTCGAGCTTGATGTAGGTGAGGTTCGCCTCGCGGGCCTGGACCTCCATCGGGTTCTCCGCGGCGACGTCGCGCAGCGCCTCGATCGCCGGCCGCCGCTCCAGCTCGTTGTCGTCCACCGCGATCTTGGCGTCGAGCGCCACCACCTCGCCCTTCGGCGTCACCACCAGCGGGTTGATCTCCGCCAGCGAGGCGCCCGCGTCCACGAACGCGCGGTACAGCTTCTGGAGGATGTCCGCCGCCTGGCGCACCTGCCCCAGGTCGCGGTAGAGCCGGAACGCGAGGGCCATGGCCTGGTGCGGCAGCAGCCCGTAGCGCGCGTCCACGGTGGTCTTGAAGATCTTCTCGGGCGTCTTGGCCGCGACTTCTTCGATGTCGATGCCGCCGGCCGGGCTCACCATGAACACGGGCGAATGCGTCACGCGGTCCACGATCACGCCCACGTAGGCCTCGCTGGCGATGTCGGTCGCCGGCACCACCAGCACCTTGGTGACCGTCAGGCCCTTGATCTTCATCCCCAGGATCTGGGACGCGAAGCGCTCGGCCTGCTCGGGCGTCGCGGCGAGCTTCACCCCGCCGGCCTTCCCGCGGCCGCCCGCGTGCACCTGGGCCTTGACGACGACTTTCGGGACACCCAGCCGCTCCATCGCGCGCTTGGCCTCCGCCGCGGTCGTGGCCACGATGCCCGGCGGCACGGCGATCCCCGCGCGCGCCAGCAATTCACGGGCCTGGTACTCGTGTATGTTCATCAGTCCTCGAGCAGGATGGTGGTACCCGTTTCGCCGCGGATCGCGGCCAGTCCCTGGCTCAGCTCCGCAATGATCGCCCGGCCGCCCGTGCGGGCGAAGGCGACGGCGGCCTCGACCTTGGGGCGCATGCTCCCCGCCCCGAATTGCCCGGCCGCCTGCAGTCTTTCCGCTTCGGCGGCCGTGATGCGGCGTATCGGTGCTGCACGCGGCGTGCCGTAGTCCCGGTAGACCGCGTCGATGTCGGTGAGAATGAGCAGCAAGTCCGCTCCGAGCTCCCGCGCCAGGATGGCGGCCGTGCGGTCCTTGTCGACCACCGCGTCCACGCCCTCGGTCCGCAGCACCGGATCGCGATACACCGGCGGCCCGCCGCCCCCCGCGGCGACGACGATCGTGCCCTGCTCGACCAGCCGCCGGACGACGGGCGCCTCCACGACACCGATGGGGATCGGGCTCGCCGCGAGCCGCCGCCACCGGCCGAGCGGGTCCGCCGCCACGGGAATGTCCTGCGCCACCAGGCGCGCGCGGCGCTCGGGCGACAGGGCGTGGCCGATCGGCTTCACCGGCGCCGCGAGCGTCGGATCGTCGCGGGCGACCAGGGTCTGGGTGATGACCGTGACCACCTCGCGCGCGATCCCCGCCCGCTCCAGGGCGTTCTGCAGCGACTGCTGGATCATGTAGCCGATCCAGCCCGCGGTCTCGGCGACCAGCACGCCGAGCGGCAGGGGCTCGACGTCGTGGGCGGCCAGCTCGTTCCTCGCCAGCGAATCGCCGACCTGGGGGCCGTTGCCGTGCACCACCGCGATCCGCCACCCCTCGCGCGCCAGGTCCACGATGGGGGCGAGGCTCTCGCGCGTGTGGCGGAACTGGTTGGCGATGGTGGCGCGCTCGCCCGGCGGCGCCAGCGCGTTGCCGCCCAGGGCGACGACGAGCGTCTGTCCCGTCACGAGGCCTCCGGCAGGGAGCCGAACCTAGGGACGGCGCGCACGGTCTTCAAGGCCGCCGCGGCGTGGTGTCGATGCCCAGCGCCCGGCGCAGTGCCTGCCAGGCGCGGCCGAACCGCACCCAGTCCTCGCGGTGCGCGGCGGTATCGAGTGCCAGGAACGCCGCCCGCGCCTCGGCGATCGCGGTGCTGGCGCGAGCGTCGGCGGCGGGCCCCTCCCTGGCGGCACCGAGCGCCCGCACGGCGCTCGGTGCGTCGTCGCCGGTGCCGACGCGGCCGGCCGCGAGCACCGTGAGCGAGCGGGGCATCAGCGGTGCGTTCGCCCCGGATGCGGCGAACAGAAACTGCGCGTAGGCGACGGTTCCCGCCGCGGGAAGCAGGAGCGGCTGGCCGCGCCGCACGGCGCCCGCGGAGCCGGCCGCCTCCGCCGCGGCGCCCACCATCCCCGGCGGGAGCGACATCCGGCTCTGGGCCGCGGCGGGCGTGGGGAACCGGTCGGCCGGGAGCCGCAGCAGCCGCAGCGCCAGGCCGCCTTCCGGGCGCGCCGCCCCCGCCAGGATCCCGACCAGGGCGTTGCCCGAGCCGTCGGCGAACGGCAGCATCCGCCACAATCGCGGCGGCTCAGGGGCCAGGGCCAGCAGCGCGAGCGTAGGCCGCGGCACCGCGGGCTCCGCTCCCTTGGGCGCGGAGGCCGCCGGCGGCGCCAGGATCCAGGGGCGCGCCGCGCCGCCCGTGTCCCCGCGGTGCCGGGCGAGCATCTGGGCCTGCGCCACGAACAGTCCCTCGGGGTAGCCAAGGTGCTGGCGCAGGTCGGGGTCGAGGCTGTCGCTCGGCAAGGGGGTGGCGCCCGCGCCGGCCGCGAGTCGAGCCGCGAACGGCGAGTCCGGGGGCCGCAGGAACAGCCGGGTAGCCCCGCTCACCGCGTCCACGACCGCGACGTAGGGCGCGCACAGGAAGTTGACCTCGTCTCCGTTCCAGACCACGTGGTCCGCCAGCGGGAAGCGGGCCGATGCGAGGTACCCGTCCGCGAGCCAGAACAGCCGGCCGCCCGCGAGCACCGCGCGCGGCGGGTCGAAGGTCGTGAACGGGTACAGCCGCGCCAGCCGGTCGGGGACGTCGCGCCAGATGAGCAGGCGGTCCGCCATGCTCGTGCGCCGGTCCAGCAGCGGCGGCGCCTGCAGCGCCCAGGCCAGAAGCAGCCGGCGCAGCTGCCCGCTCAGCCGCAGGCCGGCCGGCGAGCCCGGGGCCGCCGGCTCGTCGGGCCCGACCACGGCGGGCTCCGCCCCGTGGGCGAGGAAGCGGATGCGGCCCGCCCCCCGGTCCACCGGCGTGGGCGAGACGAGCGCCGGGCCCGGCGGACTCAGCTCCTCGAAGTAGCGCAGCTGGCCGTCCGGCGGCGCGGCGGCGGCGAGCGCCACCGGGTCCCCCGCCCAGGTGAGCGCGCCGCGATGCAGCGTCGCCCAGTCCGCCGGCCGGCCGGCGCGCCGCAGCGCCAGCACGTCCGTCTCGGGGACGGCCAGCGCCACCAGCACCGGCGGCGTGCCCCGACCGGCGTAGCGGTCGAGGGTCGTGCTCCAGGCGTCCTTGCGCGAGGAATCTCCCGCCGCCGCCTCGAGCGCGGCATCGAGGAGCCCCGGCTCGCCGTCCCAGGGCGACAGCCCTTCGAGGCCCCGGCGCAGGGCCTCCAGGCTCTCGGCGGGCACCGCGGATGCCGAGGGCCCGGGCTCGTCCCGCACGCCGGTCAGGATGCCGAGCCCGGCCCGCGAGTACCGATCGGCGTACTGCGCGAGGCCGAGCGCGACGGCCGGGTCCGGCTGCCCGCGCCAGGCGTCGGAGAGGTAGGGCGCGGCGTATCGTCCGACCAGGGCGCCGATCGCGAGCGCGGCCCACATCCCGACCAGGAAGCCCGGGCGGCTCCAGCGCATCATCGCGGCCGTGCCCGCCGACACCACCAGCGCCAGGGCGGCGAGGGCCGTGGCGGCCGGGACCCGGATCGCCCGATCGGCGACGTCCAGGGCCCCGTCCGCGCTCCCGCCGCCGGCGACGATGCCGTAGGCGTCGAGCTGGAATCCCCAGGCCACCACCAGCGCGAGCAGGGCTGCCAGCGCCAGCAGATGCCCGCGGGCGTGCGGGGTCATCCGGAGCCGCCGCCCCGCGACCGTGATGCTGCCGGTCATCGCATAGAGCGCCGTGGCCACGAAGGCCCCGAACACCACCAGCAGCAGCGCCGCCAGGTGCAAGGCCTCGAGCAGCGGGAGCTTGGCGAGGTAGAAGGACGCGTCGCGG
>Ga0335079_10002315_pt1 | contig 22006 bp, 23 predicted proteins | sample Lox_Sample_33_FD_206719 | JGI IMG/M metagenome (GOLD analysis project Ga0335079, IMG submission 206719) | Soil microbial communities from Loxahatchee National Wildlife Refuge, Florida, United States - Lox_Sample_3.3 | ecosystem: Environmental > Terrestrial > Soil > Wetlands | place: USA... | reverse complement strand
ATCCTTCTCCTGTCATTCGCCGTACCAGGCTGGGAATGCGGAACGCGAGGACGAAGGAGTCGGCGGCGGGCGATGTCCCGAGGAGGAGAGCCACCCGTTGATCGCGTAGGTATCCGCAAATCCGGCTGATAACGGTGATCAGAGCTACAAGGGAGGCCGATCTTAGGATCTGTCCTTTGCTGTCGATCGGCGGCGCTCCGTTGCTAACCCTTTAAGCACCAACAACTTGAAATCGAACGGCATAAAGATAACATAGTCTGTGAGGGCATGGCAATAATCTCCCCGAAAAGGCATCCGTTTTGTGAAGAATCGCACCCCAGCCTCGACCCACAAGAAAGTCGTGGTTCTGCTATCGGACCGCAAGGCGCTAAAGGGCTACGTCAGCCCGGCGGCACTGGGTCACTCGGACGCGATTGATCTGCTTACACTTGATGGCGAGCACGAATCGATCGCGTTGCGCGATGTGAAAGCCATCTATTTCGTCCGCGAATTCAAAGATCCGTTCGAGCCCGAGCGGAAGACCTTCCTCAGCCGGCCCAAGCTGGACGGGCTGTGGGTTCGATTGCGATTTCGCGACGAAGACTCGATGGAGGGCATCGTCGCGAACAATCTGCTGGATTTGCTCGATGTCGGCGTGCACCTCACACCGCCCGATCTGCACGGCAATGTTCTGTATATGTTCATTCCCCGGTCGTCGCTCTCGGAAATGAAGGTCCTGGGAGTGGTCGGCGTGGCGCGGCGCTCGCCGCGGGCCACGCGCGGAATTGGCGCCGTGCTCGGCGCACAGTCGAAATTGTTCACCGAATAACCCTGTCTAGCGGGCGAAAAGTGACACCTGAGGCCCGGTTAAGGTGTCGAAGGTGCGCCTCTACTGAAAATCTCCGAGGCGACCAAATTGGCGCTTTACGCTTTCCGAATCTGCGGTATATTGGCCTGAAGGACGAGGCCAATGCTGCCACTACACCTTCAGGCTGAAAGCCACATTCCGCTGTACGTCCAGCTGCGCGATCAGCTTCGCGCGTTGGTCCATTCGGGCGATCTCCGCACGGGCGACCGAATCCCGGCGAGCCGCGAGCTGGCGACGCAACTCGGAGTGCACCGCACGACCGTAGCGAATGCCTACGCGGAGCTCGAATCGGAGGGATTGATCGAAGGACACGTGGGTCGCGGAACGTTTATTTGCGGCATGCCCGTGCGGCAGTTTTCTCCGCCGCCGCGCACGAACGGAAACGGGGGAGCAGCGCGTTGGGAGGCGCTCTTCGCGGATGAACGCGGCGACGAAGGGCTGAGCCGGTTGATGCCGGACGTCCCCGCGGGAGCGATCGCCTTCACGTGCGCGCGGCCGTCCGAAGAGTTCTTCCCGATCGAGGAGTTCCGCCGCTGCTCGAACGCCGTCCTGCGGCGGGAAGGGCGGCGGATCCTGCAACTCGGCTCGAGCGACGGATACGAGCCGCTGCGGCGCGCGCTCATCGATTGGTTTCGCGGGGAAGGGCTGAGCGTCCGTTCCGAGCAACTGCTGGTCACGGACGGCGCGCAGCAGGCGATCGACCTGATCTGCAAGGCGTTCATTCGCGCCGGCGACGCGGTGGCCCTCGAGAACCCAGCGTATCCGGGCGCGATTTCGATTTTCGCGGGGGCGCGCGTGCGTACGCTTCCGGTGCCGGTGGAAACCGACGTGACGCGGACGGGCCACGTCGGTCTGGACGTCGACGCGCTTGAGAACGTGTTGCTGCAAAACCGAGTGAAGTTCATCTTCATCACGCCGGATTTTCACAATCCTACCGGCACGGCGATGCCGCTCGAACAGCGAAGGCGCCTGCTCGAAGTGGCGGCGCGCTATCAGGTGCCGATCATCGAGGACAGCATCTATGCCCGCACCCGGCTGCGCGGCAATGCGCCGCCGTCGCTGCGTTCGCTCGACACGCATGGCAACGTGATTCAGATCGACAGCTTTTCGAAGATCGCCTTTCCGGGGCTGCGAGTCGGCTGGTGCATCGGCGCGGAGAGCGCCATCGAGCGGTTGCGCCTGGTCAAGCTCACGACCGACCTGCACACCGATCAGCTCTCGCAGGCCACGCTGGCCGAGTTCATACAGCGCGGGCATTTGAAGCGGCACCTCGCCCGCATGAAGGAAGTCCACCGGTCGCGGCTGGAGGCGATGGAAGAGGCGCTCGAAAAGCACATGCCGGAGGCTACTGCCTGGACACGTCCGGAAGGCGGGATGACGGTGTGGGTGACGCTGCCTCCGGGTTTCGATGCCGGCGACTTGCTGATTCACGCGCGCGAGCGAGGGATCTACTTCGTTCCGGGGCGGCATTTCTACTCGCAGAATCCGCAGCCGAATACGTTGCGACTGGGATTTTCGAGCGTGGACGAAAAGTCGATTGCGCGCGGGATTCAGACGTTCGCGGAATTGCTGAAGAGCGAATTTCGGAAGCGGCAGCGCGGTGCCCGGGACGAGTTCCGGGCGCGCGTGGCGCTGGTCTGAGAGCCCGGAATGCTGCTGCCACCCAACCCGACCAATCATTGCTTCGGCTGCGGCGGAGCGAACGCGCGCGGCATGCAACTCACCTTCGACCAGGACGATGCGGCCAAGCGGATTCGGGGGACATTCAGCATCGGGCCGGAGTATCAGGGGGCCACAGGTTTCCTGCACGGCGGCATCATCGCAACGCTGCTCGACGAGGTGATGGCGAAGGTCAGCCGCTTCGCGCAGGATCACGCAGTGACGGCGGAGCTGGTGGTGGAATATCGGAAGCCGGTGCCGGTGGGGCACGATCTGGTCGTGGAAGGGTGGGAGACCGGCCGAAACGGACGCGTGCGAGAGCGAGCGGGCGAGATCCGCAACAGTTCGGGAGTCGTGCTGGCGCGCGGCCGGGCGACTTTCATCGAGGTGAGCCGCGCACAGTTCTATTCGAGTTCGAACGCGGGCGACGGAGCGGCGAGCCCAGAGAGCAAACAGAAATAGATTTCGACGGCTTGGAGCGGTTCGCATCCGTCTCAGGCCAGCAAAGGGGCAGACAATGGACTTGATGAACAACAATCTGTGGCGCGTGAAGGTTGGCTTGGCGGAAATGCTGAAGGGCGGCGTGATCATGGACGTGACCAACGCCGAGCAGGCCAAGATCGCCGAAGAGGCGGGGGCGTGTTCGGTGATGGCGCTGGAGCGCGTGCCGAGCGACATCCGCAAGGAAGGCGGCGTGGCGCGTATGGCGGCCCCGCGCGTGATCCGCGAGATCATGGACACGGTGTCGATCCCCGTGATGGCGAAGGTGCGCATCGGGCACTTCGCGGAGGCGCAGGTGCTGGAGGCGCTCGAAGTCGACTACATCGACGAGAGCGAAGTGCTGACGCCGGCGGACGAAGAGCACCACGTGTGGAAGCACGGGTTCAAGGTGCCGTTCGTTTGCGGCGCGCGGAACCTGGGCGAGGCGCTGCGTCGAATCACCGAAGGCGCGGCGATGATTCGCACGAAGGGCGAGGCCGGTTCCGGGAATATCGTCGAGGCGGTGCGGCACATGCGGACGATCGTCAGCGGCGTGAAGCGGCTGACGACGCTCGGCGAAGAGGAATTGGTGCACGAGGCGAAGGAACTGGGTGCGCCGTTCGAGCTGGTCGCCTGGGTGGCTAAGAGCGGGAAGCTGCCTGTGCCGAATTTTTCGGCGGGCGGCATCGCGACACCCGCCGACGCGGCGCTCGTAATGCATCTTGGTGCCGAAGCGGTGTTCGTCGGATCGGGGATTTTCAAGTCGAGCGATCCGGCCAAGCGGGCGAGAGCGATCGTGAAGGCGACGACGCACTACAAGGACGCCAAGATCGTCCTTGAGGCTTCGGAAGAACTCGGCGAGGCGATGAAGGGCCTCGACGTGCGGCAGATGGAAGAGAAGGATTTGCTGCAAACGCGGGGATGGTAGCTCGCGATCAATGATTGGTGATTTGTGAACCGGAAGATCGGGATTGTTGCGATACAGGGAGACTACGAAGCGCACGGAAAGATGCTTGACCGCATCGGCGTCAAGCATGGATACGTGCGTTTGCCGAAGGACCTCCAGGGCGTCGACGGAATCATTCTACCGGGCGGAGAGAGCACGACGCACCTGAAGGTGATGAAGGAAGAGTGTCTGTTTGCGGCGCTCAAGCAGTTCGCCGCGAACGGCGGAGCGTTTTTCGGGACGTGCGCGGGAGCGATCCTGCTGGCGCGCGAGGTCCACAACCCGTCGCAGGATTCGCTCGGGTTGCTCGATGTTTCGATTCTGCGCAACGGATACGGCAGGCAGCTGTCGAGTGACGTCCACACGGGAAAGACCAGGCTGCACGAAGCCCCTCTGGAGATGGTCTTCATTCGCGCGCCCATCATCGAGTCGATCGGGAAGGGAGTCGAGGTCCTGGCGGAGGATGCGGGGCATCCCGTCCTGGTGCGGCAGGGCAAGATTCTCGCGTCAACCTTTCATCCCGAGCTGACCGATGATCCTTCCGTCCACGAATACTTTCTGACGCTCGTAGCTCAGTGATACACTGCGCGCTCGCATGAGCGCAGGCGCCTCCCAAACCGGTTCTTCGCCTGTGGCCTCGGGCAGACCGCGGCGCCGCGTCTCCTTCTGGCTCTTCTGGTTCTGGCTGGTCGTCTTGCTCGCACTCCTATTGAACTATCTGCGTTTCGACCTGAGCGCCTACGCCATGCTGATGCGGTTCGCCGACGGGCAAGCGGGCGGGCCGCTGCTGCGGCTTGAAACGCACGACGTGACGGCGGAAGACATGCAGGTCGCGGGATTGAACGGAACATTTCCTGCGCGGCTCTATGTGCCAGTCGGAGTAGCGCATCCGCGGGGGATGGTGGCGGTGCACGGCATTCATCATCTCGGAATGGACGAGCCGCGGCTGGTGGCGTTTGCGCGAGCGATCGCCGCGACGGGTCTCGCGGTGCTGACGCCACAGGTCGACTCTCTGGCCGACTACCACGTGGACGCGGCCTCGATTGCGACGATCGGGAAATCCGCCGCTTGGCTTGACGCGCGGCTCGGACAGGGCCCCGTCACAGTTACGGGGATTAGCTTCGCGGGCGGCCTCTCGTTGCTCGCGGCGACGAATCCGAGTTACGCGTCGCACATGCGGGCGTTGGTGCTGATGGGCGCCTACGACGACCTTTCGCGCGTGTCGCGGTTTCTGGCGACGGGCCAGCAGGAGCTTCCCGACGGACGCGTGGAGCCGCATCCCGCGCACGACTATGGCGCGTCGGTATTCGTCTACTCGCATCTCGGTCAGTTTTTCCCGGCGGCCGAGCTCCCCACGGCGCATGAGGCGCTGCGCGATTGGTTGTGGGAGGAGCCTGAGAAGGCGAAGCCGGTGATGGAGAAGCTGAGTCCGCAGGCGCGCGCGACGATGGACGCTCTCCTGAGCCGGCGGATCGACGAGGTGCGGCCCGAGATACTGAACGCCATTCAGCTGGACAAGGCGGAGCTCTCGGCGATCTCACCGAGCGGGAATCTGGCGCGCCTCGATGTACCGGTCTACATCCTGCACGGCTCAGCGGACAACATCATTCCTCCGGCGGAAAGTTTGTGGCTTGCGAAGGATGTGCCGCAGAGCGAAGTGCGGGACGTCCTGATTACCGGCGCGTTTTCGCACGTGGACCCGGCGAAACATCCGCCGCTGCTGGAGGAATTGCAGCTGGTCCAGTTTGTGGGAGACGTCTTGCGCGCCGCGAACTAGGCGTGGAGTTTCATGGCGTATTTGCGGCGCGCTGCGCGATGTGCCAAAGAATTCCCGAAGGATCGATCACATAGGCAATACGCATTCCCCAGGGCATCATCGCGGGCGGCTTCGGCGCGGGCACTCCGAAGTGCGTCGGCAGGTCGAGCGATTGGATGTGCGCCCACCAGGCGTCGAGGTCGTCAACGAGCAACTGCATCATCGTGTACGAGGCCCATTTCTCGTCATAGAGGCGCTGGAGGATGAACCCGGTGTGCCCCGCCTCGAAGATGGCGACATCTCCGTCGAGCACCTTGCTGAATCCGAGCGCTTCGTAAAACGCCTTACTACGATCGAAGTCTTTTGCCGGCAGAAACGGGCGCGCGGATTCAGTACCACTGGGGATCGGCATGAGCGCTCCTAGGAGATACCCGCCGAGAGAGAACTCAGGCTAGTCGTAGTATTCCTGGCCGAGGTGAGTGATCAGCTCTTCGCCCATCAGCCAGCGCAGAGTGTTTTTCAGCTTCATCGACTGGATGAAAAGGTCGTGCTCGGGGTACAGCTCCCGCGCGCACATGGGCGACTTGAAATAGAAGCTGAGCCATTCCTGTATGCCACGCATGCCGGCGCGGTTCGCCAAGTCCATGAAGAGCGCGAGATCGAGGACGATCGGCGCGGCGAGAATCGAGTCGCGGCAGAGGAAGTCGACCTTGATCTGCATCGGGTAGTTGAGCCAGCCGAAGATGTCGATGTTGTCCCAGCCCTCTTTGTTGTCGCCGCGCGGCGGATAATAGTTGATCCGGACCTTGTGATAGAACTTGTCGTACAGCTGCGGATAGATCTTCGGCTGCAGAATGTATTCGAGGGCGCCGAGCTTGGATTCTTCCTTCGTCTTGAATGAGCCGGGATCGTCGAGCACTTCGCCGTCGCGGTTGCCGAGGATGTTCGTCGAATACCAGCCGGCGAGGCCCAGCATGCGGGCCTTGAACGCGGGCGCCAGGACGGTCTTCATCAGCGTCTGGCCGGTCTTGAAATCCTTGCCGCCGATCGGAACGTTTCTCGATTTTGCGAAATCTTCCAGCGCTGGGATATCGACCGTGAGGTTCGGCGCGCCGTTAGCGAAGGGCACGCCCTCGCTGATCGCCGCGTAGGCGTAGAGCATCGACGGCGCGATCGCAGGATCGTTGTTCTTCATCGCCTTCTCGAAGGACTGCAAATCCTGATGCACCGCTTCGGGCTTCATGAAGACTTCGGTCGAGGCACACCAGACCATGACGAGGCGGTCGAGCTTGTTCTTCTTTTTGAAGTCGCGGATATCCTCGCGGAGCTGCTCGGCGAGATCGAATTTCGTCTTGCCCTTCTTGACGTGCGTGGGATGAAGGTTTTTCACATAGTTCTGATCGAACGCGGCTTTCATCGGGCGGATGCTCTTCAGGAATTTCTGCGCCTTGGCGAGATCCTTCGCGTCGAGCACGCCGGCTTTTGACGCGGCCTGATACGCGTCGTCGGGATAAACGTCCCAGCCGCCGAAGACGAGATCTTTCAATTGCGCGAGAGGGACGAAGTCCTTGATCTTGGGAACGCGAGCTTCGGTGCGCTTGCCCAGCCGAATCGTGCCCATCTGCGTGAGCGATCCGACCGGAGTGGCCTCGCCGCGGCGGACGAGTTCGACTCCCGCCATCAGCGTGGTGCTGACAGCTCCCATGCCGGGCGTCAGAACTCCGAGTTTGCCTTTTGGCGGCGCGATAGTCGCGGGCCTGCGCATGCCGTGTCCCCCTTTGATTCGAATGTAAAATTTCGCGACCGAATTTCCCGAGTGAATGCGAAGGGCCGGGCGACGGTGCGCGTTGTGCGCGCGCTCTACCCTGAGCGACGCGCGGAAAGAAGTGGAACACTGAATCATGGGCCATCAGGCGGGCTTTTGCAAATCCTAAACGCACGCGCGCGAAAACAGGTTTGCGGCGCGTGGCCTGCTGGTGCATCCTATGAGATATGGAGAGGAAGGCGAAAAGGGCGATGTTGACACGCGCGCTGAGCGCCGCGACGCGGGCGGGGTTCGAGCGCGCGTACGAACAGGTGCGCCTGGACGAGAAAAGGTATCTGCGACATGTGCAGCGAGCGCACAGGCTGCCGCTGCAATCGTGGGACGAGATGTTCCTGCTGGGCCCGGAAATCGCAAATCCGATCGCGGAAAGCACGATTCGCTCGGCGGCGAGGATGGCGGCGCTGGAGGGTATGGGCCTCGGCTTCGGCGGATTTCTCACGGCGGTGCCGGACATGGGCATATTGGCGGCGATCACGCTGCGCATGCTGCAGAAGCTGAGCCTGCTGTATGGATTCGAGTACGCGACCGACGAGGACAAGACGGCACTGTGGATCGCGGCGGCGAGCGCGGCGGGCGTCGATCTGGGGCGCGACTTTCTGGAGAAGCAGGCGATCGAACGCGTGGTGCCGCGAATCATCGACAAGATCTCCGTGAGAGTTGGAACGGAAGTCGCCGAGAAGTGGGCGGGGCGCGTGGTGCCTGTGTTGAGCGCGGGCGCGGCCGCTGCGATCAACTATTTCTTCGTGCGATCCTGGGGACGCCGCGCGCGGAGACATTTTCTGGCGAGGCATGAAGCCGTGATCGCGCGAAGGGACACGATGCCGGCGATTGCGACGCGACCCTCGGCGCTTCTGCTTCCTTCCGCTTCCGTTTCCTGACGTTCGCCCTACCTTTCAAGAGCGGCGCGGTCCCAGTGGCCGAGGTTGGCGCAGGCCTCGTAGGTGGTCTGCAGGAATTCCGTGAGCATGGCGGCGGGATCTGCCGCGTTTCGGACGTCATCGTAGGCCAACAGGAACTCTCCGAGTTTCGTGTCGTAGTACGCCTGCGCGGGGCGAATCTGGGCGTCGTGGAAGCCCTGCGGCTCGGGCGCAGCGTACGCATAGAACATCGGCGCGGTAATGTCGCCTCCGCCCGCCCACCATCCGGCGCTCCATTCCTCGTGAGAATAGCCTTCGCGGGTGATGATGTCGGCGCCGGGCCGTTCGGGAGCGCGGCGGCCGGAGAAGCGCGTCGACGCCATGTCGGGAGCGCCCCAGAAGAAATGCACGGGGCTGGCCTTGCCGATGAAGCGCGCGCGGAACTCCTTCAGCACGCAGTCGATGCTCGTGAGGATCCGCCAGAAGCGGTTGGCGTAGACGGGATCGTAGGAGGCGTGCACGGTGTCCTGCTCGAAGCGGACCGGATTCGCGACTTCGGAGGGCACCGACCAGATTTTCGCGCTGATCCGAACTGACTCGAGTGTGGCGAGGTATTCGGCGTAGAAGTCAGCGACGGTGCGGGGAGCGAGCTTGATGCTTTTGGTTTCGCCGCGGCTCGTGGTGAAACGGAGAACGTGGTCGATGAAGTCGAATTCGACTTCTGCGTTTCCGAGGGCGTAGGGCATCGGGGATGTCGTCAGGCCGCGCGGGCTGACGTAGAGCGCCACCTGCCACCAGTGATTCAGATGGGGGCACAAGGCGAGTCGCGTCTTGCCGACGATCTGCAGCCACATGTGGAGTGTCTGGAGCGTGGCGCTCCATTCGGCCAGCGGCAGCGCGGGCCAAGCTTCGTCCTTCGTGAGAGTCGATACCGCGGGCTTGGTCGCCATGGTTCCTCCGCGAGCCGGTCAGACTTCCATGTCGTCGACGTAGCACCAGCGCCAGTCCTCGCCCGGCTCGATGGATTGAACGATCGGGTGGTGCACGGCGCGGAAATGTTTGGTGGCGTGTTTGTTTTTCGAGCTGTCGCAGCAGCCGACGTGGCCGCACGTGAGACACAGGCGCAGGTGCACCCACGTGTCGCCCATCTTGAGACACTCTTCGCATCCCTTTGTGTGGGGCGTCACTTTCTTGATCTGGTCTAGGTGCGTACAAGCTGAAGCCATGGAGATCGCTCCCGGAAGGTGTGGTAGAACAATCGAGCTTCTTAAACTGGAGCGGAAACTCTAACTCCATGCGCGGGCCAACGCAAAGCAAACTGCGGCGCATCCGCCGCCTCCGGAGGGCCGAGCTGCCGGTCGATACGGTTGCGCTGGCGCGATATCTGATTGGAAAAACCGTGGTGCACGATTCGGCGAGAGGCCGGCTGGCGGGGCGGATCGTCGAGACCGAGGCCTATCCGGTCGGCGACGCGGCGGGCCACGCCTTCACCGGACTGAGCGCGGCGAACCGGTCGCTGTTTCTCCGGCGCGGGCATGCGTATATCCGATTCACCTACGGCTCCTGCTGGATTTTCAACGTATCGAGCGAGACGCCCGGGGTCGGCGCAGGGGTGCTGATCCGAGCCATCGAGCCGCTCGAAGGCGTCGAAACGATGATGCGTCTGCGCGGCGTTTCGCGGCTGCGCGACGTGGCGCGCGGCCCGGGCAGGCTTTCGCAGGCACTCGACATCGACAAACGATTTGACGGCTTGGATTTGGTCGACAAGGCGAGCTCGATTTGGCTCGGCGCCCAAGTGAAGCCACGCGGCCCAACCGGCGTGAGCACGCGCATCGGATTGTCGCGGGTGGCGCACCGAAAGCTCCGTTTCTACGAGCGAGGCAACGAATACGTGAGCGGGCCGCGAAAGTTGCGGGCCTAGATGCCGAGGTGATCCCCCAGATTCCGACTGACCACGAAGTCGCGGCTTAGCCCCAAGTGCTTGATTTTGCTTGCTATTGCTGCTGTGACAACCCCCCGTCTCGTTTCAATTGACCCTCCCGATGCGCAGGACCAAAGTGGGAAACAAGATCGAATTCTTGGAGGACTCTAATGCGGTTCGGATTTCGGATCGGGTGTCTTTCGCTCTGCCTGGCGTTGATGAGCCAGGCTCCGGCGAGCGCCCGCGTGCACGGCGGTCGACGCGTGCTCGGGGTGGTCGCACAAACGGATCGAGGGCATCTGGACAGCGCCCTGGCGCAGATGGGCGCGAACGTCTATTCGTGCGACAAGTTGGACACGGAGGACGGCGGGGTGCTGCGGGTGAAAGTCGGATCGAGTCAGTTGTTTCTCGCGGGATCGAGCCTCGCAGCTCTGGAGGACGAGGGAAGCGCGGTCCAAGCGCTGGCGATGGGCGGGACCGTGGGCTTCGCGTCCGAGGGCCCGGACGGATTCTCCATGAGGACGCCCGCGGGCGTGATTCGAGCGACGAACGGCCAGCCGGCGTCCGGCGAGGTGACCTACAAAGGTCCGCACGAACTCCTGATTTCGGCGATGCGGGGCGCGCTGACACTGGAAACGGGGTCTGAATTCCGCACGATTCCGGAAGGTAAATCGGCGGACGTGACATTCGAGGGCAATGTTGACAACGGATGCCGCGAAGCGGCCGCTGCGGATCAGCAGACGGTCAAGCCTTACGTGCAGCACAAGATAGGCTTCTACATCGTGATGGGAGCGGCGGCGGCAGTGCCGCCTTATCTGCTCTGGCGCGAGTTTGCCGAAAGCGACTCCAAGCCGAACTGAGGCGTTCGCATCGCCGAGCCGGCCCCGACGTGGATGGTGACATATGCCTGAACTGGACAATCTGCAACTGGTCAAGAATTCGATTGCGAAGTTCAACGCGGGCGATTTGGAAGGCTACCTGGCGATGTTCGACAAAGCCGTGATGTTCCACGGGCTTTCTCGAAAGTTGAAGCCGGGCGTGGGCGGTTTGCGTGAATACTACACGGATCTGCGGCGAGCGTTCCCGGACATGCGGCTTTCCAGTGAAGACCTGATCGCCGACGGAGAGAAAGTCGCGAACCGATACACTTTCTACGGCACGCACAAAGGCGAGTACATGGGCGTTGCGCCGACGATGAAACTGGTGGTGACGCCGGGAATCGTGATCAATCTCTTTCGCGCGGGGAAGTGCATCGAGACCTGGCAGTCCACCGACGCGCTCGGATTTCTGGCGCAGCTCGGCGTGGTGAAGCCGCTCGCGGCGACGTAGCGCCAACGGCCAGTGCTTTCCTCAGCGTTTACCTTTCGGCGTTTACCAACCGGGATGGGTTTCGTTGGCCAGACCTGCAATCATGCCTTCGATCTCAGCGCGGGCGCGTCGCGTGGCGCACGAAGATCGGCTCGCGGGTTCCCGACAGACGTTCGGCAAATGCGCATGATGACAATCGCGGCGAGATTGGGAGAAAATAGGCGCATGCTCTCGCGCTTCGCCATGCTCTCGTTGATTCTTGCGGGGACATTGGCGGCCGGTTGCAGCAAGAACGACCAGCCCGCGCAGGCTCCTGCTTTGCCGGCGAACGCACCGGACGTTGCGAACTCCGCGGCTTCACCGGCGCCTTTTTCCGGCGCACCTGCCTCCGGCAGCGATGCGGATCAGATTCGCCAGGCCGTGATCGACCACGTGCGAGACGACAAAGGAATCAACATGTCCGCGATGGACATGAGCGTCGATTCGATCACCGTGAACGGAGATCAGGCGCAGGCGAACGCCACCTTCCGAGTGAAGCAGGGCGGCACGAGCATGGCGATGGCTTATTCGCTGCAGCGCCATGGGAACGGTTGGCTCGTCCTCAACGGGAAGCCGAGCGATGGTCAGTTCGTTCACCCGCCGATGGACAAGGCGCATTCCGGATCCTCTCCGAATCCCTCCTCTCCCGGAATGCCCGATGTGCAAGATTTCCTGAAGAACCATCCCGCTACATCCAACAATTGAGCAGGGCCGGACACGCTGAGCAACTCTGGGGGGCTTCTGCGGGAGATGAAGAATGGTGCCGAGGGGCAGAGTTGAACTGCCTACGCCGGCCTTTTCAGGGCCGCGCTCTACCGGTGAGCTACCTCGGCACCGGGACAACTCCCGATTTTACGGAAAAGGGAACGAGGCGCAAAGAGAAAAGCGGCCCGAGGAGAGATCCTTCGACTCCGCCGCGCGCCCGCAGACCTCGCGGGACTTACAGCAGCGCGCGGCTGCGCTCAGGATGACAATGCTGATCGCATTGTCAGTGCAGGGATTCGTCGAACTCGCGCATCCAGTCTTTTTTCTTGAGGACTTCGCGCGGCTTTGATCCGTCCGCGGGGCCGACAATGCCGTCCTTCTCCATCAAGTCGATCAGGCGCGCGGCCCGGCCGTAGCCGATCCGCAGGCGCCGCTGCAGGGTGGAGGTTGAAGCGCGGCCCATCTCGCAGCAGACGCGCACGGCATCCTGGTAGAGATCGTCATCCACTTCCTCGCCGCCGGCGTCCCCGTCGGTGCCGCCAGAGGCATTTTCGTTCGCGGGAGGCTTGAGCAGTTCCTCGTTGTAAATGGCCTTGGCCTGTTCGCGCCAGAAATCACAGACAGAGAGGACTTCGTTTTCGTGAACGTACGGGCCGTGAATGCGGTGCAGACGCGACGATCCCGCCGGCAGGAAGAGCATGTCGCCTTTGCCGAGCAGCGATTCGGAGCCGTTGGCGTCCAAAATCGTGCGCGAGTCGACTTTGCTGGCAACCCGGAACGAGATGCGCGCCGGGAAATTGGCTTTGATGAGACCGGTGATGACGTCCACCGACGGCCGCTGCGTCGCGAGGATCAGATGGATGCCGACCGCGCGGGCCATCTGCGCGAGGCGCGTGATCGATTCCTCGACGCCGTTGGTATCGACCATCATCAGGTCGGCCAACTCGTCGATCACGATGACGAGATAGGGAAGCGGACGGTGCTCCTCTTCCTCTACGTTCTCGAAGAGCGAAAGCGACTGGCCTTTTTCGAATGTGCGGTTGTACTGGTCGATGTTGCGCACGCCTCGCTGCGCCAGCAGCTTCAGGCGGCGCTCCATTTCACGCGTGGCGTTGCGCAGAACGTTTGCCGCGACCTTTGCATCGGTGACGACCGGCGTAAACAGGTGCGGAATATCGGCGTAAAGCCCAAGTTCGAGTCGCTTGGGATCGACGAGTACCAGCTTCATTTCGTCCGGGGTCGCCTTGTAGAGCATACCCATCAGCAGCGAGTTGATGAAAACGCTCTTGCCAGTGCCCGTGGAGCCGGCGATCAGCAGGTGCGGCATCTGCGTCAGGTCCGTCGCGCGGATGCGGCCGATCAAGTCCTTGCCGAGGGGCACGGTCAGCTTGGAAGCCGAATGCGAGAATTCCGGCGACTCGACGACGTCGCGCAGGGCGATCGTCTCGCGGCGGGCGTTGGGCACTTCGATGCCGACCGTGGATTTGCCGGGAATGCGCTCGATCAAGATTGATTCGGCGCGCAGGGCGAGGCAGAGATCCTCACCGAGGCCGGCGATGCGGCTGTACTTGATGCCTGCTTCGGGTTTGAACTCGAACGTGGTGACTACAGGGCCGGGATTGATCTGCGTGACGTGGCCCCCGACTTCGAATTCGGCGCACTTCTGCTCGATCGCGCGGGCACACTCCTTCAGCTCGGACTCACTCATCTGCTCGCTGCGCTCGGCTGTCCGCAAGAGGGAGGTGGGAGGCAGGCGGAAGGCCGTCCTGCCGCGCGAAATCTTCGGATCAGCGGCGGCCTTCTTCGGCGGAGGCGCGGCGCTTGTTTCGTGGAATTCGATCACGACGGGGCCGCGCTCAGGTTTGGCGGGCCGCTCCGGCTCAACCGGAGATTCCTCTTCCTCGTCCTCCTCCTGCAGTCTTGTGGAGATACGCTGCTGCGCCACCGGGGGCCGGCCGGCGATCTTGATTTCTTCCACTTTCTTGCGCAGGCGCGTGGCTTCACGCTCTTCGCGCCAATCCTTCACGCGGGCGATCCACCGGCCGATCAGACCCTCTTCCGCCATCGGCTTCTTAGCCAATTCGGCGGCGGCGCGGAACGAAAACGTCGTCGTGAGGAACAGCGCCGTGAGCAGAACCGCGATCGAAACGAGATTGGCGCCGAGCGGATTGAATCCCGCGCGCAAGCCTTCGGCGAGGACCTTGCCGAGCAGGCCGCCGGGTGGAAGGGCCCCGCGCACGTCCGGCGTGTGCATCAGCGTCAGCTCCGCCGACAGGGAAGTCAGCAGCATCAGCGCGCCGACGATTTTGGCAGTGGGCGCATCAACGACCTGGCTGCGGAACCAGCGCATGGCGACGAGGAACAGGGCGGTCGGAAACAGGAACGCTGCATAGCCCGCGAGCTGGAAGCAGGCGTCGGACAGATAAGCGCCGAACGGGCCGATCCAGTTGCGCGCCGGGCCGGAGCCGGGGGGCGCGGCGGAAACATTGAACGAAGCATCCTGGGGCGAGTATGAGAGCAAGCTCAGCGCAAGCAGGATGGCAAGGCTGAGGCCGACGAAGCCGACCAGCTCATTCAAGCGTTTGTTTTCAGTTGGTGTAAGGACGCGCACAAGTTTCTCCGTATTGCCCGATGACACCGCAAAGTGTCGCCGGGGCCGGCTGGATAGGGGAAGGCTCCCGCTTCTGCTATGGGACGCGCGGGCGCTAGCGCGCGGAGCCCAAGGGAGGAACGCGAGTACGCGACGACTATACCAAACAAGATGGTGAGGGAAGCAAGAAGTTCGGGGGAATGTGTTGTAGTTTCGGCAGCGGAGGTCCCGACGTCGCACTTCGGGACCGGAGCCAAATGATGCGAAGGGACGACAGGCGGGCGGACCGCGTCTAGAATCGGAAGAGCGGCGAGGCCAGCGAGAAATGTCGTCCCGGAACCGTGCGTAGATAACGGTGTGGGAGGAACATCATGCCTGACCCATTGATCGAGAATGTTTCGGATACCGCGTTTTGGGTGGCGCACTATCGCGCCGTCGAGACGAAGCGCCCGGACGCTCTATTCCGCGATCCGCTGGCAAGCGTCCTGGCGGGCGATCGCGGAGAGAAGATCGCGCGCTCGATGCCGATGAGCTTTTGGACTGCATGGACCGTCGTAATGCGGACCTGCATTATCGACGACTTCATCCGGTGGGCGATTCAGGACGGAGTCGACACCGTCCTGAACCTTGGCGCAGGTTTGGATACACGCCCTTACAGAATGGAATTGCCCGAGTCACTTCTCTGGATCGAAGCCGATTATCCGCGAATGATCGAATTCAAAGAGGAGAAGCTGGCCAGCGAAAAGCCGCGTTGCCGCCTGGAGCGAGTGAAGGCTGATCTGGCCGATGCGGGCGAGCGACGCCGGTTGCTGGCAGATGCCAACGCTCGCGCGAGAAAGGCGATCGTTCTCACAGAGGGAGTTGTGCCCTACCTGACCGAGGAAGAAGCCGGCTCACTGGCGGACGATCTGCGGGCGCTCGACCATGTGCCGTATTGGATCGTCGAATACCTGGCCCCGCAGACGGTGAAGTATCGAATGCGAGGGCGAATCCGCCAGCGAATGCAGAACGCGCCATTCAAGTTTGCGCCGAAGGACTGGTTTGGGTTCTTCCTCAAGCATGGATGGCGGGAGAAGGAAACCCGCTATTTGATGGAGGAAGCGGAGCGCCGCAAGCGGGCCCTCGAGCTCCCTCTGATCATTCGGGCGATCTTCGTGATTCGAGTGATGTTTCTTTCTTCCGCGAAGCGACAGGCGATCAGAAGGATGACGGGATACATCCTTCTCGAACGAAGCGGCTGATTGCGAGCGAACTCCCTGAGTGGCGTCTGGCCTGCCTTGGGGGAACCTGCGACGCGGTTGTGACGCCGCGCACATCGGGTACAGGCACCGGTCACTGAGCAGCGGCCGCCGCCATGCGAGCATGTGCATGACAGACAAGGCTCGCAAGCTTGGTCCGCGAGCCAGGGAGGGGACAATGGGAGGAATACCTGCTCCGTTGGCTTACCTGCTGCTGGCCTGCGGCCTGGCCACGGCGGTACTGGCCGTTCTTGTGATTTACGGAGACATGCTGGCGACGCGCGAAGACGATCAGCTCTATTTGAACAAGGCGGAACAAACAATGATGGCATCGGAGCAGCAGGTGCTCATCGGGAAGATGGACCGCCTGAAGAAAGTCATTTGGGCCCTGGCGATCATCGCGGGGGTGCTGGTTGTGGCGAGCGCGGCCCTGTGGGTTTGGATCGGCCTGACCCATTAACGCACGGCCGCGGTCACAGCGCGATGCGCGTCAGTAGCCCAAGTGGAAGCGCAGGAAGGCGACGAACGCAGCGGCGACAAGGCAGTAGACGCCGAACCAGTGCCAGCGCCCCGCCTCAAGCCACCGGCTGAGCCATTTGAGAGCCAGCAAACCGGCGAGGAACGCGAAGGCCGCGCCAACAACGCTGGGCTCGACGGCGGAGTGAATGGCGGGCCCAAGCGAGCCGTGGTTCGTCTTGATCAGGCGCCATGCTTCGCGGGCGATGGCCGGCGGCGTCAGAACCACCGCCAGAGCGAAACTGAAATCTTCGGCACGAACCTTCGGCACACCTGCCAGCAGTCCGGTTGAGATTGTTGCTCCAGAGCGTGAGAATCCGCGGAAAGGCAGGCAGAAGCCCTGCACCACGCCAATCCAGGAAGCCTGGTTCGTGGACACATCGGACGCGGCCACAACCGACGCACCAGAGCCCCTCTTTGCCAAGCCTGCCGCAAGAATCAGAACTCCCGCGGCGCCGAGAGCGGCAGCAATCAAATCGAGGCGGTCGAACAGCTGCTCGAACCATGCGTGGGGCTGATGACGGAGGAGCACGTTCTCGATGAATTCGATCAGACCCAAGCCGACGATGCCGGTGAGAGCCGTCGAGACGACCAGCGCAACGATGAAGTTCTTGAAGTCGGCTGTGCTGGCGAAAAACGCTCGCATCCAGCGGCGCCAGAAATAGACGATCACGGCAAACATCGTCCCCGTGTGCAGCATGACCAGTAGGAGGGTGGTTTCCGGCGCGGCGGGATCCATGCCCAGAAGCTTCTCGGTGACGATCACATGAGCAGAACTCGAGACCGGAAGCAGTTCCGCCATGCCCTGGACAATCGCAAGTATGACGACGTGTAGGAGCGACATAGGTGTGTTCCGGGGCGCGTGTCAGGCGAGGGACTTGATCATCGAAAACGCGTCACGGCCGCCGGGATAGTAGCCTTTCTTGATTCCGCGTTTACGATAGCCGTGCTTTTGCCAGAAGGCAACGGCGGATGCGCTGTCGGTTGCCGTCTCAAGCGCTACCTCGCGCACGCCGTCGGCGGCGAGCCGGCGCTCCGCCTCGGCAAGCAGCATCGAGCCGACACCGAGACGGCGATGCGCGGCGAGCACGTCGATCGTGATGATGTAGCCCCACGACTTGTGGTGCGCGGTCACGATGAAACCGGCGATGGTTTTTCCGACTTCGGCCACGACGCAATCGGCGCCGGGGAATCGAAGATAGTTGCGAAGCTCGCGACGGGAGTAGGCGATGGCCGGCTCATAACAGGCCTGATCGATCTCGTAGAGTGTTTCGAAATCAGACGATGAGTAGGGGCGCAGTGAAGTTTTCATGAGCTCATTGCGTCAGCCTAGCTGGAGAGCCGGGAATACAGAGGATTACCCGGAGGATGCGGAGAAAGGCAGCGGGCGCTTCGCACGTGGGCTCCGCGACCGCCCGTCGTTGCGGGGCGTCGCATCTTTTCGTCGGCTATGGCGGAAGCTCTAGTCTTGCCGGGTGAAGGAGAAATGGACGGTGCGCGGAGCGGCAGAGCCGCTGGCTTGGGTGGTCCCGCTACTTTGACCGCCGCTGGGTTGGCCGGCGCCGTTGCTTTGGCCGGCTCCGCCCGTCTGAGCTCCGCCTGTGCTCTGACCGCCCCCGGCGCCTGGACCGCCGCTTTGCCCATCGGCGCTGCGCGGGCGCATGCCGGTGATCATCATGTCGTTGGTGTAGCTCTTCCCATCCGCGGCAAGCGTCCATACATCGTGAAATTTGGTGCCGTTCGGCATGGTGGTATCGCAGGTCAGAACGTTGCCCGCCAATTTGCCGGTGACTTTGGAGCCAGCCCACATTCCGATGTCCATGGTGACTTCGCTGCCATCGGTCGGATACTTTCGAATGATCGTCAGGTCGGGACCACCGTTACGGCCGGGCTGCAGCTCGATCATGACGATCGTCTTGCCCTCGAGCGCCAACTCGCGCGTCATCGTGGGCGTGCCAGGATCGCTCTTCCATTTACCCACGAAGGCCTCCGGACCCTGCGCGTAGGCCGGCAGAGCAAGTGCGAGAAAAAGTGCGGCGGACAACAGTCGGTTCATGGCGGTTCCCCCCTCGATTGTGGCTGCTTCCCACCAGATACACTACCACGACAGCGGCAAGGCCGGCACGATGGGATGGATCTACACTTCGAGGATCACGGGCAGGATGAGGGGGCGCTTGGCAGTCTGCTTGTTGAGGAAGCGCTTCAAATCGACGCGAATCTTTTCCTTGATGACGCTCCAGTCCATCTTCTCCTCGTCACTGGATTGATCGACTGTCTTGAGAATCACTTCGCGCGCCTTCGTGAGAATTTCCTGGCCGTCTTCGCTGGGCAGGAAACCTCGCGTGACGATTTCCGGAGAGAGCTCGATGCGGCCCGAATGCTTGTCGATGACGATAATCGGCACCACAACCCCGTCCTCGGAAAGATGCTTGCGGTCGCGGATCACCACCTCTTCAACTTCTTCAAGCGAGCCGGAATCGACCATGACGCGGCCGGCGGGAACGGGCTCGCGCTGATAGGCGCGTCCGTCCGCGGTGAATTCGACGGGATGCCCCGTCTCAAGAAGAATCACCTGACCGGAGACGGCTCCCACCTGCTCGGCCAGAGCGGCGTGCTGGAAGAGCTGGCGATATTCGCCGTGCAGCGGAATGAAGTATTTCGGGCGCACGAGCTGGAGGAGGATCTTCATTTCCTCCTGGCTGGCGTGGCCGGAGACGTGAATCGGCGCGTTGCGACCGCTTTCGTAATAGACGAGCACGCGCTTGCGGAAGAGATGGTCGATCATCCGGAAGATCGCCTTTTCGTTTCCGGGAATGATGCGCGCGGAGAGGATCACCGTGTCCTTTTCGGAGAGGCTCAGGAGCCGGTGATTGTCGACAGCAATGCGCGAAAGAGCGGACATCGGCTCCGCCTGCGTGCCGCTGGCGAGAATCACCAGCTTGCGCGGATCGAATGTGCGGATGTCCTGCGGGCGCACCATCGTGCCGTCGGGAATGCGCAGCTTGCCGAGGCCGTGCGCGATTTCGATGTTGTCCACCATGCTGCGGCCGACGAAGCCGACTTTGCGGCCCACCGATCGCGCAATATCGATCACCTGCTGGATGCGGTGCACCGAACTCGAGAAGCAGGACACGACGACTTTTTCAGGCGCGGCGCGGAACAGCTCCTCGAGGCGCACGACGACGGCGCGCTCCGACGGAGTGAAGCCGGGACGCTCGACGTTGGTGCTGTCGCTGAATAGCGCGAGAACGCCTTCCTGGCCATAACGCGCAAAGGCGTGCAGATCGAACGGCTGGCCGTCAACCGGCGTCGGATCGATCTTGTAGTCGCCCGTATGTATGATCGTGCCGACAGGAGTGCGGACGGCGAGCGCCACGCAGTCGATCGTGCTGTGCGTGACGTGCAGGTATTCGATCTTGAACGGTCCGATCTCGGTCGTCTCGCCCGGCGCGACCTGGCGCAGCCGCGCGTTATCGAGCAGCGAGTGCTCTTCGAGCTTCCTGCGCACCAGCGCGAGCGTGAACTGCGTGCCGTAGATCGGGACCCCGAGGTCGGCGAGGATGTAAGGGATCGCGCCGATGTGGTCCTCATGGCCGTGCGTGAGGATGATGGCGCGGAGCATGTGCTTGTTTTGCTTCAGGTACGTGATGTCGGGGATGACGATGTCGACGCCGAGGAGCTCTTGCTCGGGGAACATCAGGCCCGCGTCGATGACGATCATGTCGTCGCCGCAGCGGAGCGCCAGCATGTTCATGCCGAACTCGCCGAGCCCGCCCAGCGGGATGGCCCAAAGTGAAGGCTTGCTCAAGTGCTTGTCTGTCCTGAAACCTCGAGCATCATCGTATCACAGCGGAGAAACAGCGCGACGACGCAGCGTGGGCGCTCGGGCGCCCACCTGGGAGTTTGCGATGCGGCTACTGTTCGAGAGCGATTGCCTGCTGAATGAACTTTGACGCCTGGCCGATGTGCTGAATGGCGCTGTCTTTCGCGCCAGAGCCGTCGTTTTCGCGCTGCACGTTATCGTGAGCTTTGTTCAGCAGCTTGGCGGCTTCGTTGAGGCGGGCGATCCAGCGTTTGTGCGTATCGACCGAAGAGTGGTCGTCGGGCCCTTTGCCGTCATTGGCCACGGCCTCGAGAGCGCCGATGGCCGCATCGATTTCAGCCATCGCGTTCTTTTCCTGATCGTGGAGCACGCCGCTATCCGGATGCTCGATGTAGGCGCGGGCGGTGCGCAGCTGGCCGAGCGCGTCGCGGTAGGCATCGTAGTTGGGTCTTGCCGTCGCACTGAACGCAAGGGTCAGGACGACGACCGATGCGGCGATCAAGAGGCGATTCGTGGGTTTCATTTCGGCTGGCTCCTTCGGGTACGGGATCGATCGAGTGCCGTGAACGGCGCATAATTTAGCACCGCGAGGCGTTGGAAGGGAAGATTCGTCGAGAGTCCAGGGAGCGCGGTGCGGGATTCGCAAAAGCGGGAAAAGCCGATAGAATGGTTTCGCTTCGGCGGGACAATCACACAACACACCATAGATGAAACGCATCGCGATTCTGGGTTCAACAGGTTCGATCGGGCGGCAGTGCCTGAGCGTTGTCGATTCGCTCGCCGGCAGTTTCGAGGTTGTCGCGATCGCGGCGGGATCGAACGTCAAGCTGGCCGCTGAACAGGCGGCCAAGTACCGGCCGAGGATCGTTTCCGTCGCCACCGAAAAGGCGGCCGGGGAACTGTGCGACGCGCTGAAGGCGCGCGGAACCAAAGCGCCGCTGCCGGAGATCGTATCCGGCGCGGAGGGAATTGAGCGCGTCGCCACGCACCCCGACGCGGAAACGGTGGTCTCCGCGGCGGTGGGAGTGGTCGGCTTGCGCGCCACTCATCTGGCGATCGAGCAGGGGAAGAATATCGCGCTCGCCAACAAGGAAGTGCTCGTGGCGGCGGGCGAAGTGGTGATGGCGGCGGTGGCGCGTCACCGCGTGGCGCTGCTTCCGGTGGATAGCGAACACAACGCGATCCATCAATGCCTGCGGGCGGGCACCGGGCGCGAGGTTCGGCGGCTGGTGCTGACGGCTTCGGGCGGGCCTTTCCGTAAGACGCCCATGTCGAAGCTCGCCAAAGTCACACCTAAACAGGCGCTGGCGCATCCAAACTGGAAGATGGGTCAGCGGATTACCATCGACTCCGCGACCCTGATGAACAAAGGCTTCGAGGTGATCGAAGCGCGATGGCTCTTCGGCATGGACCTGCCGAAAATCCACGTGGTGATTCATCCGCAATCGACGATTCATTCGATGGTCGAGTATGTGGATGGCTCGATTCTGGCGCAG
>Ga0335079_10002314_pt1 | contig 22006 bp, 32 predicted proteins | sample Lox_Sample_33_FD_206719 | JGI IMG/M metagenome (GOLD analysis project Ga0335079, IMG submission 206719) | Soil microbial communities from Loxahatchee National Wildlife Refuge, Florida, United States - Lox_Sample_3.3 | ecosystem: Environmental > Terrestrial > Soil > Wetlands | place: USA... | reverse complement strand
ATTTGACGTGCTCTTTCTTACCAAAAGATTGGGCTCATAACCCAAAGGTCGCTGGTTCAAATCCAGCCCCCGCAACCAACCCTCTCCCCTCCTGTCATGTCCCGCATTTCCGATAAGCTATACTTTGTCTACGCGTTGTGGAGTCAAGGGACGATAATTGGCGGGGGCGTTTGAGGCCGTGATGAGCTACGATACAAAGCTTCCCGACCCGAGGCAAGCGTGGTCAAAGGTTCTCGAGCGGTTGTACCACGAGGATCACATCCTTTATGCACGCATTAACAATTTCACGACGGTGCAAGCGTTTCTCGCTACTGCTCTCGCCTTTGCAACGTCTGCCACCGAAACCGGGCGCAACATCAGCCTGATTGTGGCCCTATTCGGCCTGGTACTCTCGCTCTTCTACATATCGCTGGGCTTCCGGGGCGTCCGCATCATTCAGTTCTGGCGCGCCTACTTGCGTCTGTTGGAGTCCATTCCCGGCGTGACAGCCATCGATTCACACCTGTCTGAGTTCTACCAGTTGGGCCACCGGCCTCGCCCCGAGGAAACGCAGTTGCCGCTGGAAGAGGGCCTGGCCATAAAGATCGATACCTCCTGGTGGGCTCGCAGGTCCGTGCATGACCAGTTTCCGTGGTATTTCCCAGGCTTCTCAGGAACCATGTTCATTGCCGTCGGAATCCCGATCTTGACAACTTCATTCTGGGTACTCGTACTCTATGCCGTGTTCTATCCACACATCAACATGGGATGGTTTGTTCTCGGACTTGCCGGCGGCCTCATGGCAATCTTTCTGGTTCATCTCTTTGCCGGACGCCTGGTTCCCGCTCCAATTCACGAGGCCCCTAGCCGTCCTCGTCCCGGCGGCGCCCCCCAGCAGTGAATCCGGAGGTTACAACACTCAGGTCGCCGACCCGAAAACGCCGGTCACCTTGACGGTCCGGGTGGGGCGAACTAGAATGACCTATCACCTTCAGCACCACGCTGGGGCACAAGGAGGGCTATGTTGGACGGTCCCATTCCGGAAGGCCTTACTTTCGATGACGTTTTGCTGGTCCCCAATAAATCTGCAATCTTGCCAACCCAGGTGGATACCCGGACGCAACTGACCCGGAACATCACCCTGAACATCCCCATCGTCAGCGCCGCCATGGACACGGTTACGGAATCGCGACTGGCCATTGCGCTGGCGCAGCAGGGCGGAATCGGCATCATCCACCGCAGCATGTCCATTGCGCACCAGGCCATGGAGGTGGACAAGGTGAAGCGGTCGGAGAGCGGCATGATCGTCGATCCCGTAACGATCGGACCCAGGAACCTCATTTCCGACGCGCTCGAGATCATGAAGAAATACAAGATTTCCGGTGTGCCCGTTACTCAGGAAGGCAAGCTGGTGGGCATTCTCACCAACCGCGACCTCCGCTTCGAGGACCGCGTTGATCTTCCGGTGGAAGACGTTATGACCAAGGAGAATCTTATTACCGTTCCTGCCGGGACGACCTTGGAGGAGGCCGAAAAGATCCTGCATCGACATCGTGTGGAAAAGCTGCTGGTCGTAGATGATGGGTATAACCTGCGAGGTCTCATCACCGTAAAAGATATTCAGAAAAAGATCAAATACCCGCTGGCCTGCAAAGACGAACAGGGACGCCTGCGAGTAGGCGCGGCGCTGGGGGCCACGGGGGATTACCTGGAACGTGCGGCGGAACTGGTGAGGGCGAAAGTGGACGTGCTGGTGGTAGACACCGCGCATGGCCACTCGACGCGCGTGCTCGACGCCGTCGCCAACCTGAAAAACAGTTTCCCCAACATCGAGCTCGTGGCCGGAAATGTGGCCACCTTTGCGGGGGCATGCGACCTGATCCAATTGGGGGTGGACGGGGTGAAAGTGGGAATCGGGCCCGGCTCCATCTGCACCACGCGCGTCGTCACCGGCGCCGGAGTGCCGCAAATCACGGCGATTGCCGAATGCGCGCGGGCAGCAGCCAAGAACGACGTTCCCCTCATTGCGGACGGAGGGATCAAATTCTCCGGCGACGTCCCCAAGGCCCTTGCCGCCGGCGCCAGTTCGGTGATGCTGGGCAGCCTGTTTGCCGGCACGGAGGAAAGCCCGGGCGAGACCATCCTTTATCAGGGGCGCAGCTTCAAATCCTATCGCGGCATGGGATCGATTGCCGCCATGACCGCCGGATCCGGCGACCGCTACTCCCAGGAAAAGGAAGTGGCGCGGGGCGAGGTCTCAAAGTTGGTTCCGGAGGGCATTGAGGGACGAGTGCCGTATAAAGGCAACCTGGCCGACCTGGTAGGGCAACTGGTGGGCGGTCTGCGCTCCGGCATGGGATATTGCGGCGCCGGCACCATTCAGGAATTGCAGCAGCGAAGCCGCTTCGTCCGCATTACCTCTGCCGGCCTGCGCGAGAGCCACGTCCACGACGTCATCATCACCAAGGAAGCGCCGAATTACTGGCTGGATTAGGGCTCAGACCAAAAGCAGCACCAAGACGGCCGCCAGCGAAAGTCCACTGGAAAAGGCAAAGGGTAGGGCGGGCGAATAGTGCTGCCACATCCAACCCGCCAGCAAACTGGCAGGAAACGCCGCCACTCCCACCACCCAGTTGAGAAGTCCGAAAACCGAAGCCCGCGCGTCCGCCGGCGCCAGGTCTGCCACCCAGGCCTTCATCACGCCTTCAGTAAGAGCGTAGTACACGCCATAGACCGCAAACAGAAACCACATCAGATGGGGCGTCCGCGCAAGGGCGAAGCCCGCATATACGCCGGCATAAATCCCATAGCCCGCCACAATCAGCCAGCGGCGCGGCACGCGATCGGAGAACTTCCCGGCCGGCCAACTCATGCAGGCATAGACAATGTTGAAGAGTAATCCCAACGCGGGAGCCGCCCACGTTCCCAAGCCCAGGTTTTGCGCGCGCAAGACCAGGAACAGGTCCGAGGAATTGCCGAGTGAAAAGATGCCCACGGCGGCAAGAAGCAAGTAGAGGTGCGTGTTCAGGACTCCACGGGGTCGTCCTCCTCGAGGGGTGGTCCCAGTCGGGCCAGCCGCCCGTGGACGTGTTTCCTTCACGCTGCGCCAGACTAGAAGAATGCAGACCAAGCCCGGGATCGCCGCCATCCAGAAGACATCACGGGTATTTCCGGAAAAGAGCTTGAGGAAGAGGATCGCGCCAAGAGGCCCGGCAATGGCGCCGGCAGTGTCCATGGCCTGGCGCAAACCAAACGCCGCCCCCCGTTGCGCCGGATCGACGGAATCGGTAAGCAGCGCATCGCGGGGAGCCCCCCGAAACCCTTTGGCGGCGCGGTCTGTGAAGCGAATCCAGAAGACCTGTTGCCACGACGTGGTCACGGCCAGGAGAGGCTTCACGATATTGGCAGCTGAGTATCCAGCCCCCACCAAGGGTTTGCGCCGGCCAAGCCGGTCCGAAAGCAAGCCCGAGAGCAAGCGGGAGAAACTGGCTATGGTCTCCGCCGCGCCCTCGATGAAGCCGAAAGCCATAGGAGGCGCGCCCAGAACTGCCACCAGGAACTGTGGCAGGAGCCAAAAGCTCATCTCCGAGGAAGTGTCGTTTAGAAAGGCTACCCAAGAAAGAACCCAGACGTTGGGAGGGAGGTTTGGGCCGGGGTGCGCGGGGGAGCGCCGGGGCGCGAGGGGGTCATTTCCCATGGCTGAGCCTTCCCCCGTCGAAAGAACATCCCGGCCCGAAGCGAGAAGCCTTCGAGTCGGGATGTTCAACGCAGGCGTGCCCGCCTGCCAGCCTTACACAGTTATTTCTTGTCGCCGCCTTCTTCTTCGGGCGGAGGAGCCTGAGCCTGTTCCTTGGCTTTGGTTTCTTCCGCGGCCTTGCGCTGGGCCTCGGCTTTCTTGGCGCGCTTGGCGGCCAACCGGTGAAGGACTTCGCTGTCCACGAGCTCAAGGACGGCCACGTCCGCGCCGTCGCCCTTCCGCCATCCAGCATGGACCAGACGCGTATACCCTCCGGTCCGCGTGGCATACCTTTTGGCCAACTCGTCAAAGAGGAACTTCACCGCGGCGGGATCGAGCAAGTAGCTGGCAGCTTGGCGCCGCGCAGCCAGATTGCCCTGCTTGGCGAGCGTAATCATTTGCTCTGCCAGCGGCCGCGCGGCTTTCGCCTTTGCCACGGTGGTTTCAATTCGCTCCCGCAGAATCAGCGAGGTTACCAGATTCCGGAGCAGCGCGCGCCGATGCTCCGTATTCCGGCTCAGTTTCTTTCCATAGTTCCGATGTCGCATATTTTGAAAAACCTGGTTTTCAGTTTTCAGTTATCGTCTTCAGTAACTCCACACCAATAATACTGCGCTCTGAGTGACCGACAACCGGCAACTTCCTTTTTTCAGTCTCACTTTTGGGTTGTCAGCTTCGGTTTGTCATTGACTGACGGCTGATAACTGACAACTGACCACTGCTCTTCAGACTTGCGGCAGAGGGGGCTCTGGAGCCGGAGCAATCGGGTTGCCTTTCTCATCGAACTTCAGCCCCAGGCTCAATCCCATGGCCGAGAGGATCTCCTTGATTTCATTCAAGGACTTCCGGCCGAAGTTCTTGGTCTTCAGCATCTCCTGCTCGGTTTTTTGCACAAGTTCCCGGATGGTAGTGATATTGGCGTTCTTCAGGCAGTTGTAGGAGCGAACCGAAAGCTCCAACTCCTCCACGGAGCGGTCCAGGTTTTCGTTGTGAACGGTCACCGGGCGGTCTTGCACGACCTCCACCATCTCCGGTTCCTCCTCAAAGTTGATGAAGATATTCATGTGATCCTTGAGGAGTTTGGCCCCCAGCCCCACAGCGTCCTGAGGGGTTACGGCGCCGTTGGTCCACACATCCAGGGTCAACTTATCGTAATCGGTCATTTGTCCCAGGCGCGCGGCTTCCACGGTGTAATTCACCTTGCGCAGGGGAGAATGGACGGAATCGACGGGGATGTATCCGATCGGCAGGTCTTCGTCGAAGTTCTTTTCCGCCGAAACGTACCCCCGGCCGACCTTGATCCGCATTTCGATATGCAGGCTGCCACCCTCGCTGACCGTGGCGATGTAGACGTCCTTGTCCAGGACGTCGACCTCGGCCTCTTCTTGAAGCATCCGCGAGGTTACCTCGCCGGGCGTATCGACGTTCAAATAAAGAGTCTTGGGCCCCTCCACGCTCATCTTCAGGGGAATCTGCTTCAAATTCAAAATGATGTCGGTGGCGTCTTCCACCACGCCCGGAATGGACGAGAATTCGTGCATCACGCCTTCGATGCGCACGGCCGTAATAGCGGCTCCCTCGATGGAGGAAAGGAGCACACGGCGCAGGGCGTTGCCGATGGTCGTTCCGAACCCACGCTCAAAGGGCTGCGCGGCGAACTGACCGTATTTGTCCGTCAACGTGTCGGAGTTTGCTACCAGGCGCTTGGGCTTCTGAAACCCTTTCCAAAGCATTGCTATCAACCCTCCCTTGAGGCCCACCTCGGCGGGCCACATTTGGTACAAGCCCATCCCTACTACTTCGAGTAGAGTTCGACCACCATCTGTTCCTGAATCGGGAAATTAACATCCTCGCGTTTGGGCAGCGAGATCACTTTCGCCTTCATGGCTTCGCGGTCCAATTGCATCCAAGGGGGTACGCTCCGGCCCCCGGAAAGGTCCAGGGCGCGTTGCACGCTTGCCAGGGTTCGGCTGGTTTCACGAAGAGCAATCTCCTGGCCGGGGACAACCGTGAAGGACGGAATATTCACTTTGCGGCCCGATACCTGAATATGCCCGTGGCGCACCAACTGTCGCGCCGCGGCACGCGAAGACGCCAGTCCCAGGCGATATACGGCATTGTCCAGCCGCTGCTCGAGCATGAGGAGCAGGTTTTCGCCCGTCACGCCTTTCATGCGCGCGGCCTTCTCAAAGTAGGCGCGGAACTGGTCCTCCAGGATGCCATAAAGACGGCGCAGTTTCTGCTTTTCGCGCAATTGCAAACCGTACCCGACAATCTTGGGCCGGCGGGATTTCCCATGTTGACCCGGAGCGAAGTTGCGCTTTTCAATTTCGCATTTGTCCGTCAAGCACCGCTGTCCCTTCAAGAAGAGCTTGACCCCTTCGCGCCGGCAAAGCCGACAGACCGCCTCACGATATCTTGCCAAACCAACCTCCTGTTCGAAACTCGAAAAATGAAAGTCGAAAATCGCATCCACCGCATCGAGCTTCGAATTTCAAGTTTCGCTCTTCCGGTTACACCCGGCGACGTTTCGGCGGACGGCACCCGTTGTGGGGGATAGGCGTCACATCCCGGATGTTTCTCACTTCCAGGCCCGCGGTAGCCAGCGCGCGAATAGCAGATTCCCGCCCCGCGCCGGGCCCTTTCACGCGTACCTCCACCGTGCGCATGCCATGGTCACGCGCCGCGTTGGCTACGCGCATGGCCGCCTGCTGCGCGGCAAAAGGCGTGCCCTTGCGCGATCCCTTGAAGCCCAACGAGCCGGCGCTGGACCAACAGATCACCCGCCCGTCGGTATCCGTGATGGCCACGTGCGTATTATTGAAGGTGGCCTCCACGTGCACGATGCCGATGGGAACAATGCGCTTTTCTTTCTTCTTGAAAACCTTCTTCTTGCCAGCTTTTGCCGCCGCTTTCGCCATATAGTTGTCAGTCCTTAGTAGTCAGTTGTCAGTTTTCAGCTTCCAGCCCCCAGCCAACCCTTCCGGGCTTAACTGAGAACTGACTACTGATAACTGAAGACTAGTTCTTACGTCTTCGCCATCGACCGCTTCTTATTGGCCACCGTGCCCTTGCGCGGTCCCTTGCGCGTGCGGGCGTTGGTGTGAGTGCGCTGCCCGCGAACGGGAAGGCTGCGCCGGTGACGCATCCCGCGGTATGACCCGACTTCGATCAGCCGCCGGATGTTCATTGCGGTCTCTTTGCGCAGATCGCCTTCCACCGCCCCTTCTTCTTCCATGATGGCGCGGATCTTGCTGTTCTCTTCTTCCGTCAGGTCCTTGATCTTCTTGTTGGGATCAATGCCGGACCGCATCAGTATCGAGAGCGACCGGGCTCGGCCAATGCCGTAGATGTAAGTCAACCCAATTTCCGCGCGCTTCTTGGGCGGTAGGTCAACGCCCGCTATTCTTGCCATCTCTCACCTCACCCTTTGAGACTCGAAAATCGAAATTCGAACTCGCACTCGCGCGGCCGAATGCTGCCCAGGGCGGGTTTCGAGTTTCGAGCTTCGATTTTCGAGTTTCAATTTCATCCCTGCCGTTGTTTGTGCTTGGAGTTCTCGCAAATCACCCGCACCACTCCCCGGCGCCGGACAATCTTGCACTTGGAGCATATTTTCTTCACTGATGAACGTACCTTCATGCATTAACCTCGTCGTATTCCAAATACCTGGCAGCGCGATCGCATGTTCAGGAGCCGTATCCATCCCGGGCCTATTTGTACCGGAATACAATCCGCCCCCGTGTCAAATCGTAAGGCGATAGCTCCACGGCAACCTTGTCACCCGGGAGGATGCGGATAAAGTTCTTCCTCATCTTGCCGGAAATATGGGCCAGGACCTGATGCTTATTGTCCAACTCGACCCGAAACATGGCATTCGGCAACGCTTCCAGCACCGTCGCCGTAACTTCAATTGCATCTTCCTTCGCCATACTTGTTAGCTCTCAGCTTTCAGCCGTCAGCTATCGGCTACTCTCCCCCGCAAATCCACAATTCTGAACACCGCATCGCGCTTTGGCTGAGAGCTGATAGCTGAAAGCTGACAGCCCTATCACAAGCGCGTTAGAACATCTGGGCCATTCTGGGTTACTGCCACCATGTGCTCAAAGTGCGCCGATAATTTTCCGTCCACCGTTACGGCTGTCCAGTTGTCATCGAGCACCCGAACGGCAGCAGCCCCGGCATTCACCATCGGCTCGATGGCAAAGACCATTCCTGGTTTCAGGACGTCCCCGCGGCCCGCCGTGCCGAAGTTAGGAACCTGCGGATCCTCATGCATTGACTTTCCAATGCCGTGGCCTACGAACTCCCTTACCACGGAATAACCATTTCCCTCAGCATACTGCTGGACGGTGGCGGAAATGTCACCCACGCGATTGCCGAGCCGCGCCTTCTCCAATGCCAGTTCCAGAGCTTCTTCCGTAACTTTCAGCAAGCGCTGCGCGCCTTCGCTGATGGCGCCCACCGGGACCGTAAGGGCGGAATCGCCATAGTAGCCGTCCAGCACCACCCCGGTGTCCAGGCTGATGATATCCCCATCCTTCAGCACCCGGCGGGACGACGGAATTCCGTGGATAACTTCGTCGTTTACCGAAGCGCAAAGACAGCAGGGGTAGCCCCGGTAACCTTTGAACGCCGGCTTCGCTCCCAGTTCCTTAAACCGCCTAGCCACGTATTTCTCGAGGTCAAGCGTCGTAACCCCCGGCCGAACCTGTTCGCGCATCTCCCCAAGGACTTGACGGACCATCCTGCCGCTGCGCCGCAACTTCTCGATTTCAACCGGAGACTTACAAATAATCATGCCTTGGAAAGAAGCTCCAATATTCCCTTGGCGATGGCCTCAGGTTCCTTATCGCCGTCCACCGCCAGCAGTGCACCTTGGGCGCGATAGTATTCAATCAGCGGACGGGTTTGCTTGTGATACGCCTCCAACCGCTGGCGAATCGTAGTCTCATTGTCGTCGGCCCGGTGCAGCAATTCTCCGCCGTCCTTATCGCAAACACCTTCGGTCTTGGGGGGATTGAAATGGATATTGTAAATCTCCCCGCAGACCGCGCAGGTTGCGCGCCCGGTGAGCCGCTTCAGGAGCAAGTCCTCGCTCACCTCTATATCCAGCACTTGCGGCCGGCCCTTCCCTTTGGCAGCGACCATGCGATCCACAAATTGCGCCTGCGAAAGGGTGCGCGGAAACCCGTCAAGAATAAAACCGTTCTGGCAGTCGGGTTCATTAATCCGCTCTTCCACAATACCGCAAACCACTTCGTCGGGGACCAGTTCGCCCGCTTCCATCTTCACCTTGGCCGCCATTCCCAAAGCGGTCTGTTTCTTTACCGCGTCACGCAGCATGTCGCCGGTCGAAATCTGGGGAATGCCAAAAGCCTTTGCCACTTCCCTAGCCTGTGTTCCCTTCCCTGCGCCTGGAGCTCCCAGGAAGATCAGAGCATGCGTTCGCATAACCATCCTCCGAACGCCTCATCAAGACCGCCGTCCCCGAACCCTGCCCTTTTTCAAGAACCCCTCGTAATGCCGCATGATGAGCTGAGCTTCCACCTGTTGGACGGTGTCCATGGCCACTCCCACCACGATCAGGAGCGAGGTTCCGCCGAAGTAGAAGTTCACATTCAGGCCATGCAACACCCAGGTCGGCAAGTGCGCGTCAAACCAGAGGCCACCCAACCAGTTCGGCAAGTGATTCACGCGAAGTCCTGCCAACATGAGTTCGGGAATGAGCGCCACCAGCGCCAGGTAAAAGCCGCCAACCCAGGTGATCTTGGTTAGCACGTCGTCCAGGTAGTCCGCCGTGCGCTTGCCAGGCCGGATTCCCGGCATGAAGCCGCCTTGCTTGCGGACGTTGTCGGCAACCTCGTCCGGGTTGTAGACAATCGAGAGGTAAAAGTGGGCAAAGAAAATGATCATTATGACGTATGTCAGCGTATAGAGCGGCTCCCCGTAGGCGAAGACTTTGGAAAACCAGCTCAGGCCGGCTCCGACATAACGTATCAGAGCGACATTGCTTTGATCGAGGCGAAACAAACCCAACGTTTGTGGAAAAGTTAAGATCGAAACCGCAAAGATAATCGGCATCACGCCGCCGCTGTTGACTTTGAGCGGGAGGTGAGTGGACACGCCGCCCATGATCCTGCGCCCAACCACCCGCTTCGCGTATTGGATGGGAATGCGCCGCTCACCGCGTTCGACGAAGACGATGCCCCCGACAATCGCCACCATGAAAGCCAGAAGCAAAAGCAGTATGAGGAAATTCCAGGTGTGATTGACAAAGACCTTTTCATAGAGATCGGCCGCAGCTCGGGGCAGCCCCACTACAATCCCGGCGAAGATCAGCAGCGACATGCCATTGCCGATGCCGCGGGCGGTGATCTGTTCGCCCAACCACATGATAAAGATGGAGCCCGTCGTCAATGTCAGCACGGTAGTAAAAATAAAGGCAGGGCCGGGGTTGTTCACCAGCGCCAGCCCCTGGCCCGTCTGTTTTTGCAGGGCAATGGCGATTCCGAATGCCTGGAACGCGCTTAACCCGACCGTCATCCACCGGGTATAGTCGGTGATTTTCTTGCGGCCTAGGTCGCCTTCCTTCTTGAGTTTCTCCAGGTGGGGTGAGACCACAGTGAGCAATTGCAGGATGATGGAAGCCGTAATATACGGCATGATGCCCAGAGCAAAAACCGTCAGCCGCCGCAGGCTTCCGCCGGAGAACATCGACAGCAGTCCGAATAACGACCCCGCCAATTGGCTGAACGCCTGCTCGAACACGTCGGCATTGATACCGGGCGTGGGAATAAACGCCCCCAGCCGGTACACGGCGAGCATGCCCAAGGTGAAGAGGATGCGTTTGCGTAAATCCGGAATCTCGGTAATGCTTTTAAGAGACTCGAGCATTACGTAATAACCTCGGCCTTCCCGCCGGCTTTCTGGATCTTCTCGATGGCCGACTTGGAAAACATGTGTGCGGAAATGTGCAAGGGCGACTTCAGTTCACCATCACCCAGAACCTTGAGTCCCGCGCCCAGTTGCTTTACCAGACCCCGGGCGACGAGAAACTCCGGCGTGATTTTATCTTCCGGCTTGAAATCCTGAAGGTCCCCCAGATTCACAACCGCGTAGTGCTTGCGAAAAATGTTGGTGAAGCCGCGCTTGGGGAGCCGACGGTGGAGCGGCATCTGGCCGCCCTCGAAGCCGGGCCGCATGCGCATACCGGCCCTGGACCGCTGGCCTTTAGCGCCGCGCGTGGCGGTTTTCCCGTGTCCCGATCCCATTCCTTGACCGATCCGCTTGGAGCGTCGGTTGGCCCCCCCCGGCGGTCGCAGTGTTCCAATGTGTGTCGCCATATTCGTTTTCAGCCTATTCCACGCCAGATTGCGCCGGCTCAACTCCTTCCGGCGCACTTTCCTCTTTCTGCCCGGCCTCCGTGGATTGAGCCTCCGGAGGGGCAGCCTCCCTGGCAGCCGGCTCGCCCGCTGCTCCCGGAGATGCCGGCGCAGCCGATTCCGCAGATGGCGCCACTAGCGGAGCATGAACAGTATATTCCGGCACGGAAGCCCAGGCCGGAGCCACCGGCTCGGGAACGATTTCCAGCATATGCGGGACGGCGCCCACCATGCCCCGAATTTGCGGAGTATCAGGGCGCACAACGGTGTGATTCAGCTTGTTCAAACCCAGGCTCCGCACAATCGTCTTTTGATGCCGGGTAAAGGCGATTCCGCTTCTTACCCATTTGATCCGAATCATCTTGCCGGTCTTCTCCGTCACAGTTCCTCAACCTCAGCTAGATTTCTTCCGCGGCTTTGCCGCGGGTATTGGCAACTTCCTGCAATTCGCGCAACCGAAGCAAAGCATCCATGGTCGCCTTTACCACGTTGTAAGGGTTCGTGGTGCCCAGGGACTTGGTCAGGACGTTCTGAATTCCTGCCGCTTCCACCACGGCGCGCACCGCGCCACCGGCGATCACTCCCGTTCCGGGGGGTGCCGGCTTCAACAGCACCCTGCCCGCCCCATAATGTCCCGTGACCGCGTGGGGGATGGATCCCTGCGAGACGTTCACTTTGGCCAGCGACTTTTTCGCAGACTCGATCCCTTTGCGAATCGCCATCGGCACTTCGCGCGCCTTGCCGGAGCCGTACCCGACGACACCGGCGCCGTCACCCACGACCACCAATGCCGCAAAGCTTAGGTTCTTGCCACCTTTGACGACCTTGGTGACACGGTTAATCGCAATCACCTGGTCCTTGAGCTGCAATGCGTTCGGGTCAATCCGATTGGCCAAGTCTTCCTCCTGCTTTCCGTAACTCTCAGTTCGCAATCGGCTCTTATTTCCGTTTCTGCCTGGGACGAGCCGAATATCGCTCGCTGAGAGCCGACAACTACCTCAAAACTTCAGTCCCGCCGCGCGAGCAGCGTCCGCCAAAGCCTTGACACGCCCGTGATAAGCGTATCCCCCGCGATCAAAGACCACGGCGGGGATCCCCGCCGAGATGGCGCGTTGGGCCAGGACTTGCCCCACCGCCTTGGCCGCCGAGACATTTCCACCACTCTTGACCGTCTTGCGCACGTCTTTGTCCCGGGTGGAAGCCGCAACCAGGGTGTGGCCTCTACTGTCGTCAACCACCTGGGCATAAATGTGGTTGAGCGACCGAAATACATTTAAGCGCGGCGACTGGGCCTGACCGCTAACCCGCCCACGGATTCGCCCGTGAATCCGCCGGCGCGCCACGTCCTTGGAAACTGTCTGTAACATCGTAAACTCTCCGCTTATGATGCCGCCGGGCCTTGGCCCAGCATTCATGCTATCATCCAGGCCGGGGGTTTATCCTGCCTTCCCGGCCCCTCCGGCTGCCGCGGCTGCCTTGCCGACCTTCTTCTTCAGGCGCTCGCCGGTATACCGAACACCCTTGTTCTTGTAAGGATCGGGCGGCCGCAGGCCGCGGATCTTGGCAGCCACGTGTCCTACCAATTGTTTGTCAGGTCCGCTGACAATGAGATGGGTTTGCTTCTCCACGCTGATCGAGATTCCGTCGGGAACCGGGAATTCGATGGGATGCGAATAACCCAGCGTGAACGTCACCGATTTACCCTTTGATTCAGCGCGATAGCCAATTCCGACGATATCCAGGTGCCGCTCAAATCCCTGGGTCACCCCATGGACGGCGTTTGAGAGCAGGCTTCTGGTCAATCCGTGCAAAGCAGCCTGTTCGTCTGTTTCCCGCTTCAGGAGGAGATGGCTGTCCTGCTTCTCGAACTTGATCCCCTGGGGCAGCGGAATCCGCAGGCTTCCCTTGGGCCCCTTCACCGCCAAGGACGGCCCGTCCGGCTGGATGGTCACTCCGGCCGGCACAACAATTAACTTTCGTCCTATTCTCGACATGGTTGCAAACCTGATGTCCTCACTTATCGGCAATCAATGATCCGCCGTCGTATACTTGACACTAGAGCCTTTTGACCGGCCTCTATCCTAAGCCACACTGCAAAGCACTTCACCGCCGACTCCCGCTTTGCGGGCGGCCTTGCCGGTCAGCACACCACGCGGCGTCGTGAGGATGCTCACGCCAAGCCCTCCCAGAATCCTCGGAACTTCGCGCGCGCCGACATAAACACGGCGGCCCGGCCGCGAAACCCGGTCGATGCTGGCAATTGCGTTCGTGCCGTCGGTTGCGTACTTCAAGAAAACCTTCAAGACCCGTCTCTTGCCTTCGTCACCCACCTTGAAGTTGCTGATGTACCCTTCCTCTTTCAGGATCCGGGCCACTTCCACCTTGAGCTTCGAGGAGGGCATATCCACCCGCGGATGTCGCGCTTGAATCCCGTTGCGGATTCGCGTGAGCATATCGGCGATAGGATCAGTAACGGCTGACATAAGACTCCCGATTCTGCGCTGTCCGTGGAAGCGGGGGAGCGCCCCGCCCTTCCGCGCTACCAGCTTGATTTAATCACTCCAGGGATGTCGCCCCGGAGCGCCAGCTCCCGAAAATGGAGACGGCACATTTTGAATTTGCCGATGTAACCGCGCGACCGCCCGCATATCAAGCAGCGGTTTCGATGCCGAATCTTGAACTTCGGCTTCCTGCGCAATTTGGCCATCATGGAAGTTCGTGCCACGTTTTACCCCCCTGCCTTTTCACTGGCCTGTGCCGCAGCCTGGCGGCGCGCCGCCTCCGAACGGAAGGGCATCCCCATGTGCCGAAGTAAAGCCATGGCCTCGGCATCCGTCCTGGCATCGGTTACGATCGTAATATTCATTCCCTTGGTTTTATCTACCTTGGCATAGTCGATTTCCGGAAAAACCAATTGGTCCCGCAGCCCTAGGGTGTAATTCCCCCGGCCGTCGAACGCCCGCGTGGATACGCCGCGGAAGTCCCTGACGCGGGGCATGGCCACATTGGTCAAGCGGTCGAAGAACTCGTACATGCGATCGCCCCGCAACGTCACCACCGCGCCGATGGGCATGTTCTTGCGCAGCTTGAAGTTGGCGATTGACTTTCGCGCCCGGGTGACAACCGGTTTCTGCCCGGTGATCTGCCCCAGTTCCTGAGCAGCCGAGTCCAGGAGTTTGGCATTCTGGATGGCCTCTCCCAAACCCATGTTGACCACGATCTTCTTCAGCCTCGGAACGGCGTTGGCATTGGCGTAAGTGAATTCCTTCACCAGGGCTGGCACGACTTCCTTTTGGTATCGTTCTTTCAGTCTCGGAGCCATGATCGCTTTCGTTCCTCCCGGCCTTTACTTATCCAGAGATTTTTCGCACTTGGCGCAGATACGCGCTTTCTTGCCTTCCGCCATTTGCCGGTGTTGGATGCGTGTAGGCCCGCACTCGCTGCACACCAGCGCCACGTTGGAGACATGGATAGGGCCTTCCTTCTCCAGGATCCCGCCGCGAATCTGCTTGGCAGGATTGGGCCGGACGTGCCGCTTGACCATATTGACGTGCTCGACATAGACCCGCTGCTTGCCGGGTTCTACCTCCAGCACCCTTCCCCGCGTTGGCTGCCCCGCCGGACCCCGGCTTCGCCCCGCGATTACTTGCACCGTGTCATTCTTGCGAATGTCCATGAAACATCCTCGCACCGTCTATAGCGTCGCCATCCGTATCGCAAGACTTGCTGGGGGCCAGCGGAACTAGCCACAAACTAGTCCCAGCACAATCCCGCCTTTAAAGAACCTCAGGCGCCAGGGAAACGATCTTCAGAAACTTCTTTTCGCGCAGTTCACGAGCCACCGGCCCGAAGACCCGCGTTCCCACCGGCTCGCCCGCATCATTGATCAGCACTGCGGCGTTTTCGTCAAAGCGAATATAGCTCCCATCCCGCCGCCGCTGCTCCTTCCGCATCCGCACGATCACACACTTCACGACTTTGCCCTTGGGAATGGCGCTTTCAGGGGCCGCCTCTTTGACCGCTGCCGTGATGATGTCGCCCAATCCCGCCTGCAATCCTGCGTCCCCGCCCAGGGGCAGAATGCAGGAGAGTTTCCGAGCGCCGGAGTTGTCCGCTACCTGGAGAATGGTCCGCATCCCAATCATACTTCCACCTCCGGCACGGGTGCGACCAGCGTGGCCTTGGCAACAATCTCCACCACACGCCAACGCTTGCGACTGCTCAGGGGACGAGTCTCCTGAATCCTCACCATATCGCCCACTCGGCACTCATTTTTTTCGTCGTGCGCCAGGAAATTTTTCGAGCGCCGCACGACGCGCTTGTAGAGGGGATGGATGACCGACCTCTCCACGGTAATCACCACTGTTTTCTGCATCTTATTGCTGGTGACTACACCGACCTTTTCCTGCCGCCTGCCCTGCCCGGCGCCTTGCGCCTGTCCACCCGCTATATCCGCCACCTTGCACCTACTTGGTTTGGGTTGCGCCCACCTGGCGCTCACGTATTAGAGTCTTTACTTTTGCGATCCCCTTGCGCAGTTCCCGGATGGCAGTCAAGTGTTCCGACTGCCCGCCCGCCATCTGGAATTTCAGCCTGAAAAGTTGATCGGAAAACTCGCGCTCGCGAGTCTTCATCTCAGCATCTGTCCACTCCCGCATCTTCTCGGCGGGCCACTTCCATCGCTTGTCTTTCTCCAGCTTCATAAATTCCGCTCCACAAAAGGCTACGCTGACTGGGCGCGCGTTACAAACTGGGTCGGCAGCGGCAGCTTGTGACTAGCCAGCCGCATGGCCTCTCGGGCCTCCGCTTCCGGCACCCCTTCCATTTCAAACAGGATCCGCCCCGGCTTCACCACCGCCACCCAGAACTCCGGCGCGCCTTTGCCTTTTCCCATGCGGGTTTCGGCGGGCTTCTTGGTTACAGGCTTGTCGGGGAAGATCCGAATCCACAGCTTTCCGCCGCGCTTTATGAAGCGCATGATGGCCACGCGGCTGGCTTCAATCTGGCGGTCGGAAATCCAGCCGGCTCGCATAACCTTGAGCCCGAAATCCCCGTAGGAAACGTCGGACCCGCGCCAGGCTTTGCCGCGCATTCGTCCCCGCTGCTGTTTCCGGTACTTTACTTTGCTCGGCATTAACATATTCTGTTTCTCAACTCCCGGTATTCAGCTTGCACTTGCCCCCCGCGCCGGCCACGTCCTTACGCAACCGGGGGAGGAGGGGCCACAGGTTTCTCCTGCGCCATAGGGGCCGGAGCCGCAGGTTCTGCCGCGGGCTTTTCCACCCGCCGCTTTTGCTCCAGGATCTCGCCGTTGTAAATCCAACATTTCACGCCGATCACACCGTAGGTGGTTCGGGCTTCGGCCTGCCCATAATCGATGTCAGCCCGCAGGGTATGCAAGGGCAGGCGGCCTTGCAAATACCACTCCGATCGCGCAATTTCCGCGCCGTTCAGCCGCCCTCCGCACCGGATCTTGATTCCTTTGCATCCGAATCGCAGCGCAGAATCCACCGATTTGCGCATGGCGCGGCGAAAGGCCACGCGTTTCTCCAATTGCAGGCAGATTGCTTCCGCCACCAGTTGCGCATTCAGTTCCGGCCGGTGGACTTCCTGGATATTGATGGGCAACACCTCGCGCCCTGTGCGCTTTTGAATTTCTTGCCGGAGGCGGTCGATTTCCGCCCCTTTTCGGCCAATGATTATGCCTGGCCGGGCGGTGAAAATCGTCACCTTCAGTTTGTTGCCTGGGCGCTCGACTTCGATCGACGCCACTCCGGCAGCGCGCAACTGGTCCTTCAAGCGTGCCTTCAGCTTCAGGTCTTCATGGAGCAGATCCGCGTAATCCTTCTTGGCAAACCAGCGCGATTTCCACGTCTTGTTATATCCCAGGCGGAACCCGTAAGGATGAACTTTCTGACCCACCCTGTACCTCCTTCGTAGCCATCAGCAATCGGCTTTCAGCTAAGGCACTCCAAATCGATCGTGTCATCAAGCTGAGAGCTGAAAGCTGTGACCCGACAGCTTCATTCTTCTTGCGCTTCCACCACCACAGTAATCGAGCTCGTCCGGCGCTGATAACGATAGGCGCGACCCATGGGAGCGGGCCGGATACGTTTTTGGCGCGGCCCTTCGTTGACAAAGGCCCTGGATACAACAAGGTCGTCAACGTCGAGGTGTTCTGCCTTCTGCTCCGCGTTGGATACCGCCGACCGCACGATCTTCTCGACGTCCTCTGTCACGTGCTTCTTGGTGAAACTCAGGATGTTCAGAGCTTCAGTGACGCTCTTTCCCCGGATCAGATCGACGACCAGCCGGGCTTTCTGCGGCGAAATGCGAACGTATTTGTATGTAGCGCTTGCTTCCATCGATTCACCTATAATCGGCTATCAGCCGCCAGCTATCAGGCTTCAGCTTCTGGCGCCTGCTGCCTCAGAACTCGGTCGCCTCTTCTGGCTTCGGGCTGAGAGCCGATGGCTGTAAGCTCCTTCTCATGCACCTGCCGCGGGCGCTGCCGGCTTCGGCCCGCCACTAACCGGTGGCGGAGCCGCTGCGGCAGCGGCTTTCTCTGCCGCGACTTTTACTCCGTGTCCTTTGAAGGTGCGTGTCGGGGAAAACTCACCCAATTTGTGTCCCACCATATTCTCGGTGATGTACACCGGGATGAACTTCTTGCCATTGTGGACCGCCACCGTGTGCCCGATCATTTCAGGCACAATCGTGGACCGCCGCGACCAGGTCTTGACGACCTTCTTCTCGAACCGCCGATTGAGCAGTTCGATCTTCTTCATGAGGTGATCATCCACAAACGGACCCTTCTTCAGCGACCTACCCAAGTTGCCCTCCCTCTATTTCCTCTCACGCCGCTTGACAATATAACGGTCCGTAGACTTGTTGTTCCGCGTCTTGTAGCCGCGCGTCGGTTGACCCCATGGAGTAACGGGATGGCGGCCACCGGAAGTTTTGCCTTCCCCACCACCCAGCGGATGGTCCACCGGGTTCATGGCCACGCCGCGAACTGTGGGGCGGATTCCCCTCCACCGCTTGCGGCCAGCCTTGCCGATGGAGATGTTCTCGTGGTCCAGATTGCCGAGTTGCCCGATCGTAGCCACGCACTCAATGAAAACCTTGCGAACTTCACCCGAAGGCAGCCGCACCTGCGCGTACTCTCCTTCTTTGGCCAGCAACTGCGCCGCGCCCCCGGCGCTGCGCACCATCTGGCCTCCCTTCCCCGGGCGCATCTCAATATTATGAATCATGGTGCCCACGGGAATGTTCTTGAGGGGCAATGCGTTGCCAGCCACAATATCCGCCTCGGGACCGGAGACCACGTGATCCCCCACTTTCAGCCCCTGGGGATAGAGAATGTAGCGTTTCTCGCCGTCCGCGTAACTCAAAAGCGCAATGAAAGCGGACCGGTTCGGGTCGTATTCGATCGTGGCCACACGGGCGGGAACACCGGGCTTGTCCCGCTTGAAATCAATCACCCGGTAGTGGCGCTTGTGGCCACCCCCGCGCCGCCAGATGGTAAGCTCCCCCTGGTTATTCCGGCCTGAAATGCGGGTCTTGGGCTCCAGAAGCGGCTTGTACGGGCGCGAGGTGGTAACCTCCTCAAAAGTCAAGCCCGTCTGAAACCGCCGTGTTTCCGTGTAGGGTCGGTAAGTTTTGATTCCCATAACCTTCATCTTCCGCGGCACGCGCCGCTCAACTCATCGGACTTCCTCACGCGATATCCGTGTACTCCGGAACCTTCTCTCCCGACCGGAGCTTAACATAAGCCTTCTTCCATTCCGGGCGGCGGCCAACCGTTTTGCCCCGGCGGCGTTCCTTCCCCGCAAAAGTCGAAGTTTGGACGGCCTCGACTTTAACTTTGAAAATTAACTGGACTGCTTCTTTGATTTCGGTTTTGGTCGCGTGGGAGTCGACTTTAAAGCAAAGGGTCCGGTTGGCGTCTTTTGCGGCCACACTCTTTTCCGTTACGATCGGCTTCTGCAAGATACGGTAAGGGCTCCTGTTCATCGCAGCGCCTCCTGGAGCCGTGTCAGAGCCCCTTCCGAGATCAGAATTTGGTTGTGGCTGAGCAGATGGTACGGATGCAACTCGTGCCGCCGCACCAAATCACAACCTGCAATGTTCCGCGCGGAAAGTTCCAGGTTGGGGGCCACCGTATTGTCCACAACGAGCACGCCTTTCGCCAATCCCAACTTCTCCAGAGCGCTGGAAAATACCTTGGTCTTAGCCTCAACCAGATTGAATTGGTCCACCACCGTGAGCTTGTGGTCCTGGAATTTCGCCGCCAAAGCCGAACGCAGAGCCCCCCGTAACATTCCTTTCGGGAGGGTGTAAGAGTAGTCTCGAGGCTGCGGCCCGTGGGCAATCGAGCCGTGCCGCCAAAGCGAACTGCGCGTGCTGCCCACGCGGGCCCGGCCTGTTCCCTTCTGCCGCCAGGGTTTCTTGCCGCCTCCACTCACTTCGCCGCGACTCTTGGTTTTGTGCGTCCCGCTGCGCTGGCTGGCGAGATACTGCTTGACCGCTTCCCAAAGCAGACTCTGGTTGGGCCTTGCGCCGAAGATTTCATCAGCGACCTGGAGGTCCCGCACGGTCTGCCCTTCGAGGTTTTTGACTTCAACGGTTGCCATGTTGGTAACAAGTTGTAAGTCGCCGGTTGTCAGTCGTCAGCAAGAACTCCGCGGATTTCCGCCCGCCAACCCTCGACTCCACTCTTCCTTTCCTGTGCTGCCTTTCGCTTCCCGGTTATCGCCTTCTTTGCAATAACCCGTCTACAGCCTTCGTCTACTTATGAGGCGCCTTGGCCTTGTGCACTACGACATAGCCCCCCTGCGGTCCAGGAACACTACCTTCTACCAGAAGCGTATTGTCGTCGGCCAGCACCTGGACCACGCGCAGGTTCCGCGCGGTCACCCGGGCATTTCCCATGTGCCCCGCAGCGCGCATGCCCTTCATCACCCGGGAGGGAAAGGCCGATGCGCCGATCGATCCCGGCGCGCGGTGGAACATCGAACCGTGCGCGCCTCCACCTCCGCCGAAATGATGCCGCTTGTGAAATCCGGCAAATCCCCGTCCCTTTGAGGTGCCGATCACGTCGACCCGGTCGTTGACGGCAAAAAGGTCCACGAGCACCTTGTCGCCGACATTAACATCCCCGCCATCCGCCGCCATGGGAACTTCCCGAAGAAAACGCACCGGATTCGCATTCGCCTTCTTGAAGTGTCCCCCAATGGGTCTGGTCACTCGCCGCGGGGGGGGCAATTCCACCAACCCAAGTTGCGCGGCCTCATACCCGTCGGTCTGGGACCTCTTCCGCTGTATTACGACGCATGGCCCGGCCTTCAGCACCGTGACCGGAATCGTGTCGCCGTTATCGGCGAAAATCTGCGTCATGCCGAGTTTCTTGCCTAAGATCGCTTTTACCATGTTAGTCACTTGTCAATCGTCCGTTGTCTGTGGTCCGCGACTGACTGCGAACAACTGACGACGGACAGTTTTACTTCGTGTGCTCTTTGCCGAACGCCTTGATTTCGATGTCGACGCCGGAAGGCAAATCGAGCTTCGTTAAGGCCTCGATGGTCCCCGAGGTCGGTTCAAGGATGTCCACCAGCCGCTTGTGCGTGCGGATCTCGAACTGCTCACGGGATTTCTTGTCCGTGTGGGGAGAGCGCAACACGCAATATTTATTCTTGACTGTGGGCAGCGGAATCGGGCCGGCCACCTGGGCGCCCGTGCGTTTTGCCGTCGACACAATCTCCACCGCCGACTGGTCGAGAATCCTGTGATCGTAAGCCTTCAGACGAATTCTAATTTTCTGGTGTAGCATCATTCTCTCTTAGTTCTCTCTTAGTTCTCAGTAGTCAGTTATCAGTTTTCAGTTGAGCCCACTCGCCCGCCGGGGCCTTTACTGAAAACTGAGTACTGATAACTGACGGCTTCATTGAATTATCTCCGCCACCGTGCCGGCGCCCACCGTGTGGCCGCCTTCCCGGATGGCAAACCGCAGCCCCTTCTCCATGGCGATGGGCGTGATCAACTCGATCTCCAGTTGCACGTTGTCCCCCGGCATCACCATCTCCGTCCCCCCCGGCAGCGTCGCCACCCCCGTCACGTCCGTCGTCCGAAAGTAAAACTGCGGCCGGTACCCGTTGAAGAACGGCGTGTGCCGCCCTCCTTCTTCCTTCGTCAAAATGTACACCGATGCTTTGAACTTGGTGTGCGGCGTGATCGACCCCGGCTTCGCCAACACCATGCCGCGCTCCACGTCGTCCTTCTCCGTCCCCCGCAGCAACACCCCAATGTTGTCGCCCGCCTGCCCTTCGTCCAGCAACTTCTTGAACATCTCCACGCCCGTCACCACCCGCTTGAACGACTCCGGACGCAACCCCACAATCTCCACTTCTTCCTGCACCTTCACCTTGCCCCGCTCCACCCGCCCCGTCACCACCGTGCCCCGCCCCGAGATCGAAAAGATGTCTTCCACCGGCATCAGAAACGGCTTGTCGATTTCCCGCGCCGGCAGCGGAATATAGCTGTCAATCGCCTCCATCAGCTCGTGAATCGACTTCTCCCACTTCGCGTCCCCTTCCAGCGCCTTCAGCGCCGAGCCCCGGATCACCGGGATCTTGTCCCCCGGAAACTGGTACTTGTTCAGCAGGTCCCGCACTTCCACTTCCACCAATTCCAGCAACTCCGGATCCTCCACCGCGTCGCACTTGTTCATGTACACCACGATGTACGGCACGTTCACCTGCCGCGCCAGCAACACGTGCTCGCGTGTCTGCGGCATCGGCCCGTCCGTCGCCGCCACCACCAGCACCGCCCCGTCCATCTGCGCCGCCCCCGTGATCATGTTCTTGATGTAGTCGGCGTGCCCCGGACAGTCCACGTGCGCGTAATG
>Ga0335079_10002313_pt1 | contig 22014 bp, 17 predicted proteins | sample Lox_Sample_33_FD_206719 | JGI IMG/M metagenome (GOLD analysis project Ga0335079, IMG submission 206719) | Soil microbial communities from Loxahatchee National Wildlife Refuge, Florida, United States - Lox_Sample_3.3 | ecosystem: Environmental > Terrestrial > Soil > Wetlands | place: USA... | reverse complement strand
TATCGTCAGCAACAGCGTTGGCAGCCAGACCAGCGCCATGGCGACGCTCACGGTGAATGCTGTCACGGCGTCCTCGATTAACGTCACGACCTATCATTACGACAATCTGCGCACCGGGCAGAATCTGAACGAAACGATTCTCACCACCGCGAATGTCAATTCAACAAAATTCGGCAAGCTGGGTGCGTTTACCGTGGACGGCTTGGTCGATGCGCAGCCGCTGTATCTTTCAGGCGTGGCCGTTCCCAACGTGGGAACGAAGAACGTGCTCTACGTGGTGACCGAGCACGACAGTGTGTACGCATTTGACGCGGACAGCGTCAATGGCAATACCAGCGCATTTTTGTGGAAGGTGTCTCTGCTGGGCACTACCGAAACGACCAGCGACGACCGCGGCTGCGGCCAGGTCTCCCCGGAGATTGGCATCACTTCGACTCCAGTGATTGACCTGACGCGCGGGCCCCATGGCGCGATGTACGTTGTGGCCATGTCGAAGGACAGCAGCGGAAATTACTTCCAGCGGCTGCACGCACTGGACGTGACCACGGGCGCGGAGCTTTTTGGCGGACCTACCACGGTGACGGCGACCTATCCCGGCACCGGCGACAACAGTTCGAATGGAAATGTGGTCTTCGATCCCAAGCAATACAAAGAGCGGCCAGGACTGCTGCAAATCGGCGGAACGATTTACACCACCTGGTCGTCGCACTGCGACGCGCAGCCCTACACTTCCTGGGTGATGTCTTACAACGCGGACACGCTGGCACAGACCAACGTGCTCAACCTTGTGCCGAATGGAAGTGAAGGCGGAATCTGGATGGCAGGAACGGCGCCGGGAGCAGACGCGAACGGCAATATCTTCTTCATGGTGGGGAACGGAGATTTCGATACCACCCTCAACGCCAGCGGCTTCCCGTCGAACGGAAACTGCGGGCAGTGCTACGTGAAACTCAGCTCGAACGCGCCGATGAAGCTGCTGGACTACTTCACGCCGTCAAATACGGTTTCGGAGTCGAACTCGGACACGGACTTTGGATCGGGCGGGCCGCTACTGTTGCCGGATCTGGTGGATGGAAATGGGAACACGCGGCACATCGCGGTAGGCTCGGGGAAAGACGGCATAATTTATGTCGTGGACCGCGACAACATGGGGAAGTTCAACAGCACGCAGGACAACATCTATCAGCAGATTAATGGGCAGATTGGCGGCGTGTGGTCCAAGCCCAGCTATTTCAACAACACCGTTTACTACGGTGCGGTGGGCGACCATTTGAAGGCCTTCCCGATTGCGAACGCGAAGCTGGCCGCGGTGCCCGCGTCGCAGAGCGCGGTGAGCTTCGCCTATCCGGGGACGACACCGAGTATCTCCGCCAACGGCACAAGCAACGGCATCATCTGGGCCGTCGAGAACAACTCGGGCGGCGTGTTGCACGCGTACGACGCGACCAATCTTACCAACGAGTTGTACAACTCAAACCAGGCGGCGAACAGCCGCGATCACTTCAGCGACAACAAATACGTGACGCCCATGGTGGCCAACGGCAAAGTGTACGTAGGAACGCCGAACAGCGTCGTGGTTTTTGGCTTGCTGCCGTAGTGCGTTCCGGAGCGGGTTGCTCTATACGGGAGGGCGTTCTCGCTGGCGGATGTAAATGAGCTTTTCCACCGTGGCGCAGACGGTTCCTGCAGAATCTTTCAGTTCAATTAAATACGTGCGCTCGATGGAGCGCTGCGTTTCGAGTGCCGCGCGAATGGCCGCCAGCTCTTCGTCCGTTACCAAAAAGCGCGCGTGTAGCGTCTCGCGCCCCGGCCTTTTGAATTGAATCGACGCGGCTTTGTCCCACACCACGTAATCCTCTCCGAGACGGTGGATCAGCATCACCATATAGATGGGATCCACAGCGGAATACATGCTCCCGCCGAAGATGGTGCCGACATAGTTGCGCGTGCGCCTGGAAAGCGGCAGGTCCACATGCACTTCGCTCCAGTCTTCCGCAACGTACCGCGCTCGTCCACCGGTGCCGCGATAGCAAGCGAAGGCATAGAACGACCAGCAGCGAAGTCTATTCGAGATGTGCGAGCCGAGAGGCATGCCCGCGCGCTAGTTTAGCGCAGGCGAAGGAAAAGCCAGAATCCGGCGGGCGCCGCCCAGAAAATAAGATGGTGACCGGTGCGTTTGCCCCGGTCACCATCCAATCTTCGCAAGCCAAAGCAATGCGCGCTCTACTTCTTGCCTGCGTTGAGCTGGCTGAGCAGATGATGCGTCAGCCCGTTAATCTCGTCCTGCGACAGCGAAAACGCATCGCGGTGTACCGGTTTTTCGCCGACCGCGCGATAGACCAGATGCCGGGTATCGCGCTGCACGAAGTCGAAGACGATCATGCCTTCCCGGAAGTGGATATTCTCATAGCCCACGAACGCCGGGCCATAGCCCCAGCCGGTCCAACAACGGAACGGTCCGCAAACCAGGCCGGGATACCCGCCGTAGGCGGCTGGCACCGTTTCGTTGAAGCGGCGCACCGCGAATTTATAGTCCACCAAAAATTCTGCCTGCGCGGGGTCCACTTGCTGGAACCCCTTGGACGCCAGGGTTTGCTCGATGGCGCTCTTTACTTTCTGGCGAACGACTTCGTCCTCCGCGCTGGGTTCACGAGAAGCCGCCGGCCGGTTGCGCGGTCCGGAATTCGTCGGCCGGCCGGTTGGCTCGTCGCGGGAAATCACCGGGCGATTGTCGCCGCTCGGAGCCGAAGGAGGCGGCGTATTACGCGCCTCTTCTACTGCGGGCCGCCAGGCCCACGTCGCGTGTTTGGGGATGCGCACATCGTGGTCACGCGTGATTTGCACGTGCTCATCGCATCCGGCTAGGAAAAGCAACGAAAGAAAAGCAGCGGCGGTCAGGAGCCGCTTGGCATTGAATATTCGCACGTTCTGCATCACCAAAATCTCCAGTAGGCAGATTGCCTCTGCATCATTTAACCCGGCTTTCCTAGGATAGTTGCGGCGCGGCCACCACACTGCGACAAGAGCGCGGAAGTTTCTCTAACAGGCACTACTTCACTTCTTGGGAACGCCCCAATCGGCTGGGGGGAAAACGATGGGCCAGAACTTGGGCGCGGGGTGATCGAATTCGAAGGCCACGGCAAAATAGTCCGGGCTGGGCTGATCAATGCGCACGACGCGGCAGCCCTCGCGTGCGCCGGTCTGGGGATTGAGCAGCATCAGTGGCTGGCCGATGTGCAGTTCGGCGCGAAGTTTTAGCAGCCCGCCGTGGGCGTTAACGACGAGTGTGTGCGTCTCTTCGCGCACCTGCACGCGCTCCGGCGTCTCGGCCATCACCTGGATGGGCATCTGCAGCATGACGCGTTCGCTGCGCCGGCGATTGCTCGCTTCAGAAGGGGACACAAAGCACTCCGTCTTTATTAGTCTACCTGAGCCGCCGCCGCGGCGCATTGCCACCAGAGAATTTCTGGCATGGATTGGTAAACGCCTGGCCGACCGGGCCGTCTAGGGCAACATTCTGGATTCCAGGCGAGCCTTCACTTCGGGCCACTCGGTATCAATGATGCTGAAGTAGACCGAGTGGCGGAGGCGGCCGCTGCTCGTAATCATGTGATTGCGGAAAATGCCTTCTTCTCGCGCGCCGAGGCGCAGGATCGCGCTGCGCGAGCGCTCGTTGAGCGAATCGGTCTTAAGCTCGACGCGAATGCAGCCGAGCGTCTCGAACGCGTGCCGGAGCAGCAGATATTTCGCTTCCGTGTTCATGGCTGTGCGTTGCCAGGCCGGTGCGATCCATGTCCAGCCGATTTCCACGCGATGATGCGTGCGGTCGATATTGCCGTAGCGCGTGCTGCCGATGGCCCGGCCGGCGGCTTTTTCGATTTGCGCGAATGGTAGGGAAACGCCGCGGGACTGCTCGTCCAGGGCGGTTTGGATATAAGCGGACATGTCTTCTGCGGTACGCACTTGCGTCGGGATTAAGCGCCAGAGTTCGGGGTCGAGGCCGATGGCGGAAAGGTCCGCGTGATGCGCGTGCGAAAGCGGTTCGAGCCGCACGTGGCGGCCTTCGAGCGTGACCGGCAAGATTTCCAGGGGCGGCGGCGTCATGAGCGTCGTCATAGAAAAGAATATTACTTTGGCTTCCCGGCAGGTTGCAGAACCAATTTGGGCGGAGCCTTGGCAAACCAAAAAAGGCCAGCCAGCGTCTTACTGGTGCCTGCGAGCGGGAACTTTTCGCCTCGCCGGCGTGAAGTACTTATTGAGAGCGCATTCGTTGGGCATTGGTCCGAGAAAGCGTGAGCAACCAGGTTGCTCCTTCGAAAATGCACATAACATTTCGTTTCCGCAGCCACCTGAGTGTGGCTGCCGTTTTGCTCCTAGCGTTGGCCGCTGGCAGGTCCTTTGCCCAACCGCAGTCCCAGTCTCAGCGGCCGTCATCGCCAGCACCGGGGCAAGAGCCGCAGCTCAAGGTCAGGACGCAAGACCAGCAGCCGGCCATTGCAGTGGAAGTGAAAACCGTCAGCGTGCTGGCCACCGTGCGCGACAAGCACGGAAAAATCGTCTCCAATCTGACCAAGGATGATTTTCAACTGGAGGAAGACGGACGCCCTCAGAAAATTGATTACTTCGCGCACGAAAGCGACCTGCCGCTACGCCTTGGTTTGCTCGTGGATACCAGCTTGAGCCAGCGGCGCGTGCTGGATCAGGAGCGCGACGCCAGCTACAGCTTTCTCGATCATCTCTTGCGCGAGAACAAGGATTTGGCGTTCGTGATTCATTTTGACCACGAAGTCGAGTTACTGCAGGAATTCACTCCGTCGCGCCCAAAGTTGCAGGCAGCCCTGCAACAGTTGCAAACGCCGCAGTATGGCGGCGGAAGCAGCAGCGGCGGGAGCGGAGGCAGCGGAGGATATGGTGGAGGCGGAGGGCAGCGCCGCGGCGGCGGGATGCATGGCGGAGGGACGCTCCTCTACGACGCGATTTTTCTAGGCTCCGACGAACTGATGAGCAAGCAGCAGGGCCGCAAAGCCATGATTATCCTCTCGGATGGTGTCGACCGGGGCAGCAAGGAAACCATGGGTGAGGCTATCGCGACGGCGGAGCGCGCCGACACCATCATCTATTCGATTTATTTTGCCGATGAAGACCAAGGCTCGGGATTTGGTGGCCGCCCCGGCTTTGGCATGGGTGGTCACGGCGGCTATGGCGGGCATGGCGGCGGTCGGCCGCGGCAGGAGGAGCGGCCCGACGGAAAGAAAATCCTGGAAGAAATTTCACAGCAGACCGGCGGGCGCCTTTTCAAGGTTTCCAAGAAAGAGACGCTCGAGAAAATTTACGCCGAAATTGACGAAGATTTGCGGAATCAATACAGCCTCGCATACACGCCGGACAAAGGAAACGCCGTCGGCTACCACAAAATCCATCTCACCGTGCCCAACCAGAAAGACCTCGCAGTAACCGCCCGCGACGGCTACTACTACGGACAGTAGCGCTTAGCGGCGCCTTCGATCTGGCAGTTGCCTCAAAATAGCAAGCCATCCTTAACGAGCCTCTTTTTCGAGGAGAAGAGCGGCGATCCCTGGGCAGGCTTCTCTAAGGATGATACTCGGGGGATTGACTCGCCACCGAGTATGGAAACCCGGTGCGGGCGGGGCGGGGCGTGAGGTATGATAGAGTTTTGAAACTTACCAAACTAGGATGACGATGCAAACTGGGACAAATGGCAAGGTATTGCTGAGGGTACGCCCGCGAGGCTTCTGTGCCGGAGTGGTACGCGCGGTGGATATCGTCGAGCTGGCCCTCGAGGCCTACGGCAGGCCCGTGTATGTCCACCACGAAATCGTCCATAACACCTACGTCGTCGAGCAGTTGCGCCGGCGCGGGGCCATCTTCGTCGAATCCATCGAGGACGTGCCGCATGGCGCCGTGCTGGTGTTCAGTGCGCACGGCGTGCCGCCCACGGTGCGCCAGGAAGCCAAGGACCGCGAACTGAAAGTGATTGACGCTACCTGTCCCCTCGTCACCAAGGTTCACCTCGAGGCGCTCAAGTTTGCCCGCGAAAAGCGCACCATCATTTTGATTGGCCACAAAGACCACCAGGAAATTGTCGGCACGTCAGGCGAAGCGCCCGACCGCACGATTGTGGTGGATTCGGTGGCAGCCGTGGATGCGCTCGAAGTGGACGACCCGGAAAAGCTGTCCTTCCTGACCCAAACCACTCTCAGTTTGTACGACACCCAGGAAATCGTGTCGCGCCTGCGGCAAAGGTTCCCGCTCATTAAGGGGCCGGCCAGCGACGACATTTGCTACGCCACGCAGAACCGTCAGGAAGCCGTCGAGCAAGTAGCCAAGGACGTGGACTTGATCCTGGTCGTAGGCTCGCCGAACAGCTCGAACTCGAACCGTCTCGTGGAAGTGGCCAAGCGCAGCGGCGTCCAGGCACAGCTCATCGATTCGGCGTCCGATATCAATGTGCGGTGGCTGGAGGGAGTGAAGCGCGTTGGCCTGACGGCGGGAGCTTCCGCACCGGAAGTGCTGGTCGAGCAAGTGAGCCAGCGCCTGGCGGAATGTGGGTTCACGGATCAGCGCGACCTCGATTTGATTCGCGAGGACGTCCGCTTTACGCTGCCGCCGGAACTGGCGACGATCGCGCCAGCGCCGCGGCGATAGAAGTTTGGTGATTTTGCAGTAAGGGGCTGCGGCCGGGCGAATCGCTGGCGCAGTAGGGGCCTGGCCCGGCGCGTTGGGCGAAACAGCAACACAAGGAGTTGCGCTTTGGCGGTCAAAATCGTCCGTCAACCGAAGAAGATTGCCTTGATTGGTGCGCCGTCAAGCGCAGCCGGGTTTTTGCCGGGCGGAGAGAAGGCGCCCGCGGCGTTGCGCGCGGCGGGGCTGGTCGAGCGCTTGCAAAGCGTGGGTTACCAAGTGACCGATCACGGCGACTGCGCGCCGCGGCTCTTTGCCGACGATGAAGAACACAAGCGCGCACGAAATTTGAAGGAGATTGTCGCCGGGTTGAATGACCTGAAAGCTCGAGCCGAGTTGGCCGTAAAAAGCGGCGGGCTGGTGCTGGTGCTAGGCGGCGATTGCGCGCAGGTGATGGGGCTTCTGGCGGGCGCGCGGCGCTACTACAAACACGTCAATCTTCTTTGGTTTGATCGCGACGCGGATTTGAATACCCCGGCCTCGACGCCTTCCGGCCGCATTGATGGCATGGTGGTGGCGCATGTGATTGGCCGCGGCGCGCCGGAACTGGTGCGCTTCTGGGGCGAGTCGCCGCTGGTGCGCGAACCCGATGTCACCCTCTTCGGTCTCGAACGCGTGGATCCTCCCGAGCAGGAATTTTTGAACAAGTCGCCCATGCGCCATATCGATGCTGCGGATATTCGCCTCAAAGGCGGAAGCGCCGCAGCGCAGAAAGCGCTGGCCTCGGTGCACGCCGATGCGCACGAGTTCGTGCTGCATCTCGATGTGGATGCGCTCGCCTACGATGAGTTTGCGGCGGTGAATGTACCGGACACTGTTGGCGAAGGCGTGCGCCTGGAAGACGCGCGCGCGGCGTTGTGGGAAATCGCGAAGCACAAGAATCTGCTTGGCTTGAGCGTCGCGCAGTACAACCCCGACAAAGATCCCGACGGCAGCGGCGCCAAAAAGCTCGTGGATCTGTTGGCGGACGTTCTCGCCGTGCGCCTGGAACTGCCTGCGGATACTGCTTCCGTTTCCGTCCCTGCACCAGCAGCCGCGGCTGCGCCGGCGGAGCACGCTTCAGCCGCCGACCCCGCGCCTGCACCGGACGCAGCTCCCGCCGCTGAACCCTCCGGGGACGCGCCCGAAGTCTCTTCTTCAGAAACGTCCGCCTAACCACCCAATTTCCGACATCGCAATATAGAACCCACAGAAACGCTTTTTCGCACGCGGCCTCCCATCGGACGACAAATCTGGACTTTCCCTGCAACGTTTGACACCCTTTCTGCACTACTCTTCAACGGAGTGCAGCCCGGCTCGAAGTGTGCGGATTGCTTCTTTCTGCGGAAGAATCGCGCATGGAGTTGTGAGCTGACAAGGGCTCTTCTTGTCTCTCGCTCAGGTGAGCCATGAAGCGTGGCGGTCTTTTCTTTGCGGCCTTCTTGCTGATTAGTGGAGTGCTCCGCTTTGCCGGCCCAGGCAGCGCCTCCGAAAGTTCCGAGACGGCGGGCAAGTCCCCGTCCAAGGCCGAATCCACAACGCCAAAGCAGCCCCTAAAAACCACGTACCCAGAGGAATTGGCGGCGAAAATCGAGCAATTCTTCGGCGCTTCATCGCTGGGTTCTGCCAGCGCAGGGGAGCCGCCCTCGAACGCCATCCTTCCCGCGAGCACCTTCGCGTTAATCAAGAGCCATCGCGTGCAATTCGCGATTGCCATTTTGCCCGACCCGGTCCACACGCATCTTGGCCTGTTTTTCGATCGCAGCGTGGAAGCCATTCAGCAGGCGGCGCAGACCAAAGGGTACGTTTTCGACCGCGCCACCATGCCCTGGGATCGCACGCCCCACAAAGACCAATCCGATTTGAAAACTCGTCACGAGGAATCCGAGGAGCAGGCGGAACGCGAATCCTTCCCAGGCCTATTGATTTTTCGCCCTGGAGAACCGCTCAACGGAACGTTCGGCAGGCGCCCACTTTTTGTCCTGGTTGTGGGAGAAACTCCCACGGCCGGCTTGAACAAGCAGCAATTCCGCAACGCCGTGCAAATTGTCGTAAGGACCCGTTTGGCGAATCCTTTGCTCGACGGCCCCAGGGAGCCGCTCCTGGTTATGGGTCCGACTTTCTCCGGCTCCCTCGAATCCCTCGAGCAAGAGCTGCGTGATGCCGGCTTGCGCAGCGCTTACCGCGAAGCCTTCGTTTACAGCGGAACCGTCACGGCTTCGCGTGCCATGCTCCAGTTCGAGGACCAAACCACGGGCTTCGCGCACTTCGCCTCCTTCCAGGAAAATGACGACTACACCCGCGCCCGCTTCCTGCAGTTCGCTTGCGACCGCGGTTATGAACCCTACGAAATCGCCGTTCTCTCCGAAGAAGAGACGGTCTATGGTTTGTTCCAGCCCGATTCTTTGGAACGAAAGCCCCCGGCCACAACGGGGCCGGAACCGAGGCCTTGCAAGGACAAGACTTTTCAAGAGCTTGATCAGGCCGTCCTTAAACTCCATTTTCCCCGCGAAATCTCTTATTTCCGTTCCGCTTATCAAAAGGAAACCGCAGCGCAGCAATCGTCCACGGCCCAATCGTCCGCCACTGCGCCGCTCCCGATGGACGCAGACGAAGTCGGCGGCGACGATGACCTCGTCGCGCCGTACGCCGTTGCCCCCACGGGCTATTCCCAAGAAGCCGTGATGCTCGGAATCGTCAGCGAATTGCAGAAGCACCACATCAAATTCACTTTGCTTCTTGCCACCGATCCGCTCGACGACTTGTTCCTTGCCGGCTACCTTCGCAAAGCCTACGCGCAAGGCCAGGTGGTTATCACCGTGCCCGATTTGCTTTTCGCGCGCGAAGGCGATCCCAGCCTGCGCGGCGTCCTTAGCCTCAATACCTATTCGCTCATCCCGGGGTTGAGTGACCGTCTTTGCCGCCAAAAGGCTTCTGCGAACTGGCACCTGGATCGGCTTTTTGCGAGCAGCGGGAACATCGGCACATTCAACGCCATGGCAGGCTTGCTGTCCGCAGAAGGAGTGGATTCCGAGCCCGCCACGGTTCCTACCTCAGGAAAACGAGAAGCCACCGCGGCACAAAACCCTGTTTCGACATCTCCAACGGGCATTGCGTACGCTCCGTACGCGGAATACGGTTCACCAAGTTTGTTCAGTTTTGAGGGAAAAGACTACTGCCAGGAGCGCCCTCTCCTTTGGCTCACCATTCTCGGTCGCGATGGCTTTTGGCCCGTAGCTGGTTTGAGCTACGGCGACCTCCACTCCACCGACGGGGAGATCCCGGTGGCCTTTCTCTCCGGAGGCGGACCGCCGGCCAGCACCCTGCAAACGGGGGCGGGGAGCTATTCGCTGCTCTCTTCGCTCGACTCCCCTGAATTAAAGCCCCGCACTCCGCCGGCGTGGAATATCGCGTATTCGCTGTGCCTGATTCTGCTGGTGCTTCATGCGATCCTGAGCTGGTCCGGCTCCATTCTCGCCGACTCCGAAGCCCGCGCTCAGTTTGCCCGTAGCACCGATTCGCGCGGGGCGCTCGTCCTCGGCATTGGCGCGTTTGCTTTGGCATCCGCGTTTGTCCTGGTTATGTGCGTGCGAAGTCCCTTGGTGGATTGGGCCGGCCTCCGCGGGGTTACCGCGGGGCTCTGGCTGCCGTATCTGCTCTTCGTGGCGATGACCATCTGGGACTTGGGGAATTTGCGCCGCGAGCGCATGGTGACGACGGTATTCACGGCACTCGTCTGCTTGATGACCGCCTTTCAATTGTGGCTCACCTGGTGTTCCCGCGGTGAGATGCGCGTGTATTGGTCAACGCGCATGATTTACCTCACTTCCGGCGTCTCGCCGGTGCTGTCCGTGCTCCTGCTCATGGCCGCGGCCTACTGGTGGATGTGGATGAGCTTGCGCGGCGTGTGCCTCGTTGATTTGCGCCGGCCGCGGCTCCCGCTGCAACGCGATCTGCCCGCTGACGCCTACCGCATCAGCGACACCGAAGCCGAGGAGTTGCGGCGCACGGCACACCCGTTCTTTTTCAATTGGCAGGTGTTGATTCCCGTCCTTTGCTTGGCTGCGATTCTTTTGACCGTACTTGATCTCAACCATCCCATACAGACCATCGAAGGCCAGCCTTTTGATTGGGGATACACGATTCTGCTCGCCGTGTTGATCGGTTCCTATCTTGGCTGTTTATTGAAGCTGGTCCGGACTTGGCTCAAGTGCCGCCAGGTGCTTGCAGGGCTCGATCGGCTGCCGCTTCGCGCTGCCTTCGGCCGCATGAACGATCTTTCCTGGCACTCGTTCTGGAATCCCGGCGGCAGCACGCTGCGGGAAACCTACAAGGTGATCCAGCGCGCGATGGAAAATATGAGCCACTTGCTGGTGCTCGTCGAAAACTGGGACACGCCCATGAGCGACGATGCGCGCCGTCTGGCTCGCATGCAAATCCGCAAGGCCCTTGACACGCGCCAATCGTTAGTTGAGTCCTACGGACGAATTGTTGCCCAGCACAAGAAAGAATCGGACACACGTCCTCCCGGCGCCGAGGCGAACCCGCCTTCCATTCGGGAGCGCCTGAAGGCCGCGGGGAACGCCATTCTCCGTGTGCTGCTATGGCCTCGGCAGGCCAAGCGGCAGTTTTTGCTGAACGATTTCAGAAAAGGCTGCCGCTTGCAGTGTCTGACGAAATGCGTCGAAGTGCTGCAGAAAGAAATGGCGCGGACGGCGGCCGTAATGATTCGCGACGTTCTGAAACCCTTGTGGGACGAAGACAAGGACCTGGCGGTTTCCTCGGACGAGCGTCTCGAAAAAACGCCCTTGCCGCTCTATCGGGCGATGGCCGAAGAATATGCGGCGCTGGTTTATGTAAATTTCCTCGTCAGCGTACTCCTGCGCATTCGCACTTTGGTGATTTCCGCCGGCGGCATGTACGTGTTCATCGTGCTGTCCATGAACACCTATCCTTTCGAGCCGCATCCCGCGCTGCAAACTCTGGCGGTGTGTCTCATTTTAGTTATGGCGGGCGCGGTCGGCTATGTTTACGCGGAAATGCACCGCGAAGCCATACTGAGCCGGCTTACCTCCACGCGGCCGGGAGAATTGGGCCTGGATTTTTGGATCAAGTTTGCCTCCGCGGGAGCCATTCCGGTTTTCAGCTTGCTCGCCGCGCAATTCCCAAGTATCAATCAGTTTCTTTTCGCCTGGCTCGAGCCCGCGTTGCAGGCCATGAAATAAAATAAGAACAAATCTTTAGCTGGGGCCGCGACGGCCTGCTGAATTGGAAACGATTGCCGCAGTGCAGCGCATCGGATCACGCGATGGCTTGCAACGTCTTACCGCGCCAGCCCGGGCGAGGCATCGCTGCGTGCAACCTGCGTAGCGCCCTCCGCCCGTTTGCGGTGGTAGCGGGCCAGGCCCAGCCACGTGAGGTTGAGCCCCACGTTGAACAGGCAATGCTCGGCGTCGGCGTTGGAGAGGCGCTGTTGAATCTCCGCAGTCGCCGCGGCCACAAAAGCCTCGAGGGCGGCGCGCTCCTCCGGTTTGCAGCGCAGGATTTCTCCAGCCAGCGCGGCCCAGCGATGCAGATTCTGGCGATACTCGGCGATATGTGCGCTGGGATTCTCGGTATAACCGAAATGCGTGAGAAGAAGGCGATCGGGCCGCCGCGCTACGATGGCATCCAGCGAAGCATTCCAGATTTCGAGATCAATATCCGGCGGCGGTGCGAGCGGAACGGCCAAGGGCTGGCCGTCAATACGAAAGCCCGCGGTATCCCCGACGAACGCTGTGCCATCCGACGCATCGAAGTACGAAACATGATGCGAAGCGTGGCCCGGCGTGTAGATGACGTGGAGATTCCGGCTGCCGAGCGCAAGTGTTTCGCCGCCCTTCAGCAGGCGCAAATTGGAAAACGGCACGGGCACGGTCTCGCCAAAAAGAAGCGAGAGCTGGCCCGGCCACAAACGCTCCGCGCTAGCCAGCAGCTTCGACGGATCGGCCATGTGCACCATGCCCGCCTTGTGCACGTACACCTCAAGCTCGGGATTTTCTTTGACCAGCGCGCCTGTTGCGCCGGCATGGTCCAGATGGATGTGCGTCAGCAGGATGGCATGCAGATTCGCAACCGAGAGCCCGCGCTCCGCGAGATGCGCGCGCAGCGCGGGCAGCGCCGAAGCCGGCCCCGGATCAAGAATGGCGCGGTGCCCACCCGACTCGAGCAGCACCGCGGCAATCGAGCGCGGCCGGCCCAGCCAGTGTGTATCCAATACCGTCGTCTTCAGCATTGCCCCACCTAGTTTAGCGCGACTTGAAGCCGTTGCCGCCGCCGCGGCAAGGAAAGACTTGCGAAGCAAGGGAAATCTGGACTACGCTAACGGCACGTTCTTGTGAGTTTCTTGGATTTTGCTCCCGGGGGACTGGGGCTTGTGGGGGAGACGGCTTTTCGGTGCGGAGGCGGCGCAGTCCGCGCATCATCCGCCGCGCTAAATCCAAGGGCGACAGTTGTGGCAGCGCCGCGAGCGGTGTCGCCACGGGGTTCTGTGTAGCTTGGGTTCCAAACAGCAAATTGAGGGAGAAGAATACATGCGCAAATGGTGTGCAGCAGCAGCGGTGAGCGCTCTCTTGGCTTTACCCCTATGCGCGGGGCAAAACAGCAACGCCGCGGACGACGACGCGAACGCAGCAAAGGAAACCGCAGTCAGTCCCGCGCCCAGATTGGTTCCCGCGGATATCACTCCTGCGGCGCGCAATCTTTTCGCGCTGCCCGAAGCTCCGCGCCCCAAACCGTTTCCGGCCGGCAAAGCGTCGGGCAGTGACACGGCTCCCGGCCGACTCGTGCCGCGTTACGAAGTCGCCGGCCTCTTTGACTATGCCAACATTCATCCCGGTGATCCCTTCACGTCCTTTAACGCCTTCGGCGGCTCGGGCGAGTTCGTGTGGAATCCGTCCCCGTGGGTCGGTCTCGTCGAGCAGATCGGCGGCTTGAGCTACAACCGCAACGCTAACGGCGTGAATCTGCACGGCGGTATGACCACCCTGCTCTTCGGCCCGCGCCTGAACCTGCGCCGCGACTACTTCGTTCCCTTCGCCGAATTTCTATTGGGCGCCGCCCACGTCGGTGTTCCCATGACCGGCACGGAAAGCCAGAGCTCGTTTTCTCTTGTCGCGGGTGGCGGCGTGGACATCGTGCTCACCCGGAACATCGCCTGGCGCTTCGCCGAAATCGACTACCTGATGACCAATTTCACCGGCTCCTCTCTGGGTGGCAATGGCCGGCAGGACAACCTGCGCCTAGGCACCGGCATTGTGTTGCGCTTCGGTCTGCCCAACGAAACGCCGCCGCCTCCGCCGCACCAGCCTCCCATGGCGGCCTGCTCCGCCAATCCCACTTCGATTTTTGCAGGTTCCGGGGACAGCGTCGCGGTGCACGTGAATGCCAGCAGCCCGCAGAACGATCCGCTGACCTACAGCTACACCGCGACGGGCGGTTCCGTGGATGGGAATGGGCCGGACGCGCGCTGGAACTCCACCGGCGTGGCTGTGGGCAGCTACACTGTTACCGGCAAAGTGGACGACGGCAAGGGCGGCACCGCCTCTTGCGCCACCGACATCAAAGTCGAAGAGCGGCCCAACCGTCCGCCGACTGCCACGCTCTCGGTCGAGCGCAGCCCGATTCTGCCCGGCGAACACACCGGGATCACCTGCAACGGCAGCGATCCGGATAACGATCCGCTGACCTACAGCTACACGGCCACCGGCGGCCAAGTCAGTGGCACCGGCGCGAACGCGCAGTTCGACGCCACCGGGTTGAAGCCCGGAACCTACACGGTGACCTGCACCGTCAACGACGGGCGCGGCGGCACGGCCAACGCCTCCGGTGACGTGGTGGTTCAGGAACCGCCGCAGGTGCATCAGCTCGAAGTGCGCTTGGCGCTCCACAGCATTTATTTCCCGACGGCGCAACCGACCGTGGCCAAGCCCAATGGCGGATTGCTTGCCAGCCAGGCCGTCACTCTCGATACCTTGGCGACCGACTTCAAGCAGTATTTAACTTATCGTCCCGATGCGCACCTCATCCTCGGCGGTCATGCCGACATCCGCGGCGGCAAGGACTATAACCAGCTGCTCTCCGAACGCCGCGTGGCCCGCGCCAAGAACTATCTCGTGGAGAAAGGCGTACCCGTCGATCACATCGAGGTTAAGGCGTTCGGCGAAGAGCAGAACATGACCGACGAGCAGGTCAAGCAGCTTATCGCGGAAGATCCCGACCTGAGCGCGGCGGAAAAAGAAAAGGTCATCAAGAATATCGCCACCATCCGCCTGGCCAACAACCGGCGCGTGGACATCACCCTGAGCACCACCGGCGAACAGTCCGTCCGCCGTTATCCCTTCAACGCGCATGATGCGGCGGCACTGCTCAACAGGAAAGTCGAAGGCGCTCCTGCCGCGAAGGCTCCTGCGAAGCCGGCCAAACCCGCAGCCAAACCAAAACCGTAGTTCTGCTGCGGTTCAGCGAATCCAGAGAACGGGCTCTGCCGGCAGCTTCCGGCAGGGCCCGTTTTGCTTTTTGGGGGCCGATTTGGCCAGTTTCTGGGGTAATCCGGCTCGCCCCGTTCCCAAAACGGGAATGGCTTCCCTCCCGATTCGGCAAACTCACTGGAGTCAGTTACTTACCTTTGGACTTAAGCCTCCCCATAAGCCGCGCCCGTCCCGGAATTTCCTAAAGCCGAACTGTCTATAACAGTGGTCATATCTATAACTGTTTTATTCATGAACAATCCGCTGTCCTTTGCTGATGGCATGCACGTGGATGTCTTGCTGGACGGTCGCGAGGCTCTCGACCACGCCGCGCGCGAAACCTATGACCTGGTCATCTGCGACATGAAGATGCCCGGCATCGACGGCCAGCACTTCTATCGCTCCCTGACGCAAGCGCGCAGCCCGCTGCAAAGGCGCTTTCTCTTCGTCACCGGCGACGTGTTGGCTCCCCAGACCCAGGAATTCCTCGAGCGCAACCAGATTCCCCACGTAGCTAAGCCCTTTCGCGTGGAGGAGCTGACCGCGCGTGTTAACGGTCTTCTCGACGATGGCAGCTCGTCGCGCGGTGGGCGCGCTGCAGCTGCCAGGAAGTCTCATTAAGAGAAATGAGGTGAGCGTATGACACCACGGGAACTGACCATTCTGCTGGTAAGCGACGATGACGAACTGCGCGCCGCCGCACGCCAGGAACTCGAGACCATTGACCGGCGCCGCCACGCGGCTTCTTTCAGCACGGTAGACGCCGCCCGGCGCATCGTGGAAGATTCCGCGCCCGCGGTGATCCTCTTGGCCGAAGCCACCGGTCCCATGGACCTAGGCACGCCGTCGGAAGCGGCGTCCCTGGACGCTACCGTCTCTTTGCTTGCCGGCTACGCGCCTGTTGTGGTCATTGGCGATGCCGAACACCAGGACGAACTGTCTGGTCTCGTCGCTGCCGGCGCCGCGGATTACGTGGTACGCACGGAGGAGAGCCTGACCGTCGCGCGTGGCCTCGTCGAACGCCGTCTGCGCAAAGCGCAAGGCAGCGCCGCGCCCAAATCCTCCGTCGGCGACGCCGTTCTTCCCGCGCGTCCCGACGCCTTGGGCGAATTCGACGGCTAGGACTTTGGGGAAGTGCTGCGCCACGAACTGAACAATCCGCTTACTGGCATTCTCGGCAACGCGGAACTCCTGCTTTCGGAAATCCGCCGTAAACGCGATGATCGTTTGCCGCAAGGCGCGCCGCAGCGCCTGGAAACCATCGTCGCGCTGGGGGTTCGCCTGCGCGAAACGGTGCGCCGCCTCAGCCAGGAATGGGAAGTTCGCCAGAATCCCGTGCACTCCTCTGCAAGCGATATGCGCAGCCTGAACCTCTGACGAAATTGACGAGTGCCCGCTGCCCGCAAAGGCGCGCAGGATGGCGCCCAGCCGGCATGCTCCCCGCCGCTTTCCTTTCTGCACCCTCCGCATCTCCGCCTCGTCCGTTTTGGCCCCCTGCGCTTCCCACGCAAAGTGCCCTTTTCAACATCGGTCACTCCTGCTACGCTTAGCCTCGGCGCGGGCCAACCATTTCCGCGTGAAGCCGTATGAACGAAGCACCGGTGCGTCAAAGAGTCAGCGACATCTTCCCCGAACTGCTCGAGGGACTGCGTCTGCTCGAAGGCCGCTTCCCCTCGAATGAAATTGCCGCGCGCGTGGTGCGTGCCGCGATGGCCCAGCCCGGCGTAGCCGGCGCGCGCCTGTGGCGCACGGACCGCGGCGAGCCGGAAGTCTGGGCCGAAGCGGGCGTTCTCTCCTCCTCCTCCCAGCCCGGCGTGAAACCCGGCCTGCCCAGCGACAGCAGCAAGGACCCCACGCTGTGGGCCGGCGCTCTCGGCAGTGATGATTTCCGCGTGCGCGTGCTGGAAGTGCGCGGCGAAGGCCCGCTCGGCGACGCCGTGCGCGCGCAGATGGATTTTCTCGGGCGCTTCTCCGCCGTGGTCCTGGCGCTCGCGGAACGCCGCGGCGCGATGAAAGAGCTTTCCAGCATCATCGAAGCCACCAAGAAACTGAACTCCACGCTGGATCTCGGCGAGCTCATCAGCATCATCTTGCAAATCGCCACCCGCCACACCGGAGCGGAGCGCGGTACCGTCTTTCTCGTGGACCACGAGCACAACGAAATCTGGTCGCTGGTCGGCCTCGGCCTGGAGCAGCAAGTCATCCGCCTGCCTGCCGACCGCGGCATCGCCGGCTGGGTGGCGCGCGAAGGCTCCGCGGTGCGCCTGGAGAACGCTTACGACGATCCGCGCTTCGAGCCGGACATTGACCGCCGGCTGGGCTTCAAGACCCAGCAGTTGCTGTGTCTGCCCATCCGCAATGAAGCCGGCGCGATTATCGGCGTGCTGCAACTGCTGAACAAGCCCGAAGGATTCACCGACGAAGATGAAGCCTTCATCGATGCGCTGTCGCTGCACGTGGCGCTGGCGCTGGAAAAAGCGCAATTGCACCGCGAACGCGTCGAAAAGGAAAAAATGGAGCGCGACCTGGCCCTGGCGCGCGAAATCCAGGCCGGCTTCCTGCCCGATGCGCCGCCCATTTTCCCCGGCATCGAAATTTGCGTTTCGCATCGCGCGTCGCAGATGGTCGGCGGCGATTATTACGATTTTCTTCCTGTGCGCGCGGAGGATGGCAAGGAATCGCTGCTGTTGGTGGTCGCGGATGTGGAAGGCAAAGGAGCGGCGTCCGCGCTGGTGATGGCCAACGTGCAGGCCATTTTGCATGCGTTGGCGGACCACGTCGAATCGCTGGAAAAATTGCCCGCTACCATTAACCAGAAAATCCTATTGGGCGGGCGCACCGCCATCGCGCAGGGCCGCACAACGAAGTACTTGAGCATGTTTCTTTCGCTGGTCGAGCCGGGGGGCCGCAGCTTCCGCTACGTAAACGCCGGGCACGTTCCGCCGGCGGTGATTCGTAAGGATGGCAGCGTCGAGTGGCTGGAAACGGGCGGCATGATTGTGGGCTTGCTGCCGGATGTGCAGTTCGAGTGCGGCACGGTGACGCTGGCGCCGGGCGATCTTCTGCTGGCCTGCACCGATGGCATCACCGAAGCCATGGACGCCGCGGGCACGGAATTCAGCCGGACGCGACTGGCGGAATTTGTCACCCCAATGCGGCACCATCGGCCGGACGAAATCCTGCAAGCCGTGCTCGGCGAAGTGGAAAAGCACTCCCGCGGCGGCGTCTATGAAGACGACCGCATCCTCCTCGTGATGAAAGCCACCTGATTCCGTTTCAGTTTCCTTCTCTGTGCGCTCTGTGCCCTCAGTGGTCTCTGCGTAAATCTCTTTCTGCCGTTATGAGCCGGTGGACGAGTAGCGCCGCAACCCGAATCGCCAGGAGACCGCTGCGAGCGCGAACACCACCGCGGTTACCAGCGGCACCAGCGCCGCGTATACGCGAAATTCGGGCCGGCCGAGCAAGCGCGACGCGGGATAAAACGTCGCAAAGCCAAAAGGTATGATCCAGCTCAAAATGAACTGCACGTACGCGGAATAAATCGAAAGCGGATAGCGGCCGAAGGCCAGCAAATTCCAGAACGGCGGATGAATGCCGATGCGGTCCTCGAACCAGAAGGAAAAGGTGGAGAGAAACAGAAAGACCGAAATGTAGATGATCCCGCCGCAGACCGCGAAGAACGCCAGCAGAAGAATCTCGAGCACCGTCCAGTGATACTGCAGGCGGCGCGACGCCCAGGCCACCACCGTGAGGCCAACCACCACTTCCTGGAGCGATTCGATGCGAAACGCGTCGAAGACCACTTGATAGAGCGAGGAAAGCGGGCGCAACAGCACGCGGTCGAACTTGCCTTCCATGATGTACGTCGAGCCGAATTCATACAGGTTGAGCGAGAAGACGTTGAAGAGGCCGAAGGGGATCAGTGAGAAGCCGTAGAGGAACACGACTTCTTCCATGCGCCAGTTCGCTAGCGTCGGCACGCGGGCAAAGAGCACCAGCACGAATCCAAGCGAAAAAATCGTCGCAGCCATGGAGGTGGCTGCCGAAATGAAAAAGTCTCCGCGGTAGCTCACGCGCACTTTTGCATACTGTGCGAAGTACGACCCCAGCAACGCGGCGTGGCGCTTGATATTAACGAGCGTCTGTTTCATCTAGCCACCGTGAATGGTGATTTTGCGCGTGGCGCGCATCCACCAGAGGTGCCCGAGAAAAAGCAGCGCGACGACCCAGAAATATTCGAGGGCCAATAGGCGCAGCGTTTCGGCGAGCGGCAACCGGCCGAGATAGATCTGCAGCGGCGTGTAAGCGATGTGCTCGAAGGGAAGCAGAGAAGAAATGAATTGCAGAGAGCGCGGGAAAAAACTGAGCGGGATGAGCAAGCCGCTGAGCAGTTCGATGAGCCAGAACTTGGCGCGAATGAGCGCGAGGATCGAAGTCAGCGGAATGGCGCACGTACCGATGATGAAGTTCAGCGCGCCCATGATAAAGAAGCTGCCGATGGCGGCGACGATGAACAGGAAGAAATTCAGCTTGCAGGACGGAGGCAAAACAGGAAAGAGCAGAGTAACGATGATGGCGGTCGGAGCCGTAAGAAGGATGAGGCGAAAGGCGGATTCCCCCATAGCGCGCGCCAGCCACATCCATTGCACGGAGACCGGCTTGATGAAGTCCATGGCGATTTTGCCTTCGATGACTTCGTAGGCCATCTCCTGGTCAATCGTGTTCCAGTAGAAGGAACGGATGATCCAGCCGACGCTGACGTAGGTGAGAATTTGCGGCAGCGAGAAGCCGGCAATCGGTCCCGCCGCGCTGGCAAAGACCGCGCGCCAGATGAAGAAGTACACCGTAACATTGATGAGGTAGGTGATGATGCCCGTGTAGTAGCGCAACCGGAACGCAAGAATGTTCACGAAGCCGATGCGAATGAATTCGGCATAGATCTTCAGCGCGTGAAACACCGAAGGTTTGCGAACGGCCAGCGGAAGTGTTTGCGTGGCAGCCATTGTTTCAGCAGCTGTGCCGCTTCATCTGCGCGCCACGCTCGGAGTTGCGGGCTCCGCGTGCGCCACGGAATTTGTCGTGGCGGGATCCGTTTCGCCGGAGTAGATGCGCTTGATGATCTCTTCGATGGGCTCGTCTTCGATCACGAAGTCGCGCACATCCACCGCCGCGAGAATCTGCCGAATCAAATCGCTGGAGGAAACGCTGTTGCGGTCGAAGCGCAGGCGGCACGTTAGTTCATCAAGACGCTCGAGGCGAAGCGAGGGTGGATGCCCGTTGGTGCAGAGTGTGGGCAACGCTTTCTCGAAAGCGGCGAGCCGCGAAGTGTGATCGCCATCGCGCAAAATGAATTTGATTTGCTTGGTACGCAGGAACTGTTCTTTGAGGCGCCCAAGCGGGCCGTCGTAGAGCACGGTGCCGCGGTCAATAATCATAATGCGGCGGCAGAGCTCTTCGATGTCGTCGAGGTCGTGCGTGGTCAGCAGGACGGTCGTCTTGAAATGCTCGTTGATGGCGCGCAGGAATTGCCGGATGGAATCCTTGGCGACAACGTCGAGGCCGATGGTCGGCTCATCGAGGAAAAGAATCGGCGGATTGTGCAGCAGCGCCGCAGCCAGATCGCAACGCATGCGCTGGCCGAGAGACAGCTTGCGTACCGGAACGTCGAGCAGTTCCTTGAGCGCGAGAACCTGGTTGAAAAGTTCCATGCGCTCGTCGAAGTCGCGCTGCGAGACGTCATAGATCCGCCGCAGCAATTTGAACGACTCAACGGCCGCGATGTCCCACCAGAGTTGCGTGCGCTGGCCGAAAACGACGCCGATGGTCTTCACGTAGGCAGCGCGCTGCCGCCAGGGAACAAATCCATTCGACAGGATTTCTCCGCTCGTTGGCACCAGAATGCCGGTGAGCATTTTGATGGTGGTGGATTTTCCAGCGCCGTTGGGGCCGATATAGCCCACCATTTCGCCGCGGCCGATTTCAAAGTGAATGTTTTCGACGGCTTTGACCGTCTGGTATTCGCGGTGGAACAAATTGACCAAGCCGCCCAGCAAGCCTTCGCGGCGCTTGAAGCTGCGGTAATGCTTGGAGAGCGCGTGAACGGAGATGAGCGGAGCGTCGGACATCAAGCTTTAATTTTAGCACGCGAAGAAAAAAGCGCGGCACAGCGCTTACTTGAATGCGATTTCGTTTGGTAGCGCCGGCTTCTAGCCGGCAAGAGCCGCCGGGAGGGCGGCGCCTCGTTGCAAGCGTCTCCGTTTCCGGCGAGTCATTTTCGCGCCAGGCGTGAGCGGCGCGAGCTGCGGCTATGCAGACTATTGGACGCGCTGGCCTGCGGCAATGTTAGCGAAGAAATCGAGCACGCGGCGCGCGAACTCGGCAGGATGCATGCCGAGAGCGGCGGTGTGGTACGCGCCGGGCACCATCCAGAATTGCTTGGAGCCGATGGCGGCTTTGTAGATGGCTTGCGTGTGGCGGCAGGGAAGCGCTACGTCGTTCTCGTCGCAGATCAGCAACACCGGAAAGGCGCGCGCGGCGACCGCTTTTTCCGGCGAAACTTCGGCGATGGGAAACCCGGTGAGTTTTTCGCCGTGCGCCAGCAGCGTCCAACTGAAGGGCCGGAGCAGCGTTTTGCCGAGAAAGGGCGAGCGGCGCAGTCCGGCGTAGTCGTAGGACGCTTCGCGCAAATTTGCGAACGAAGCTTCAGCGACCACGCCCTCGATGCGCGCATCCACAGCGGCGCTTTGCAGCGAGATGCCCGCGCCCATGGATTCGCCGAGCGCGAAGATGTGCAGCGGCGTGCCGGGCCGGGGACCCGCCGTTGGAA
>Ga0335079_10002309_pt1 | contig 22043 bp, 19 predicted proteins | sample Lox_Sample_33_FD_206719 | JGI IMG/M metagenome (GOLD analysis project Ga0335079, IMG submission 206719) | Soil microbial communities from Loxahatchee National Wildlife Refuge, Florida, United States - Lox_Sample_3.3 | ecosystem: Environmental > Terrestrial > Soil > Wetlands | place: USA... | reverse complement strand
CGGCCACGACAATTTCCGGGTTCCGGCGGGGCGCGTAGCCGACAAACCAGCCGTTTTCTTTCAGTTTCTTGCCGAGCTTGTTCTGCAGTTCGAAGCTTTCAGTCTGCGCCGTGCCAGTCTTGCCGGAAAAGTCGATGTTCTGGAGCTTGACGAGACCGGAGGTGGTGCCGTCCGGCTCGTTGACGACGCCCCACATGCCGTCGGTGACCTGCCGGACGGTGTCATCCGAGAGCGGGAAATAACCTGGCTTCAGGCCGGTGGCGTTTTTCAGGAGGTGCGGCGGGATCAAGGTTCCACCGCTGGCGACACCTGCAATCATTCGAGCCAGCTGAATGGGAGTGACCATCACGGCGCCCTGCCCGATGGCCACGGAAATCGTCGAGCCCGGATACCACTTGTGATGATAGACGCGTTCGACCCAAGCCTCGGACGGGACGAGCCCCGGTTCTTCACTGGGCAAGTCGACGCCGGTCCGGCGGCCCAGACCGAGGCCGCTGGCGTAGGAGCTGATCCGGTCGATCCCCAGCAGTTTGCCTACGTTATAAAAGTAGACGTCGCAGGAAGCGACGATTCCCTTGTGCAGGTCGACGGAGCCGTGGGCGTGATCGCAATGAAACAAGCGTCCGTAAAAGGTAGCATAACCCGGGCAGTACACCGTGTAACTCGGCGGTATTGCCTTGGACTCGAGCATGGCGGTGGCCATGACGACTTTGAAGACGGAGCCGGGAGCGAGTTGCGCCTGAATCGCACGATTCAGCAGCGGAGTGTGCGGATCGGAGTTGAGGCGGGCCCACTCCGGGGGAGGAATCCGGACAGCAAAATCGTTGGGATTGAAGGTGGGGCGGCTCACCATCGCGAGGATCTCGCCGGTGTGCGCATCCATGGCGATGAGAGCGCCTTCCTTGTTCGCGAAATCGGCGTCAGCGACGGCCTGCAAGTCGTAATCGATCGTCAACTGAATGGGTTTGCCGGGAACGGCTTCGACGTCCTCGAGGGTGCGCACGGGCTTGCCGACGCTGTTCACGACAACGCGGCGCAGGCCGTCCGTGCCTTCGAGGGTGTCGTTGTATTCGCGCTCGAGGCCGGCCTTGCCGACGATGTCGCCGGGGCGATAGTGGCCGTCGCTCTTTTCGAGGTCCTCGGGGGAAACTTCACCCACGTAACCGATGGTGTTTGCGAGCATTTCGCCGTGGGGATAGCGGCGTCGCTGCACCATCATCAATTCGAGAACGGGCAGATCGGCGCGATGAGATTCGACGAAGGCGATGTCGGCGTCGCTCGCGGCGGGCTTGATCACGATGGGCTGGAACTTGGGTTCGAGCTTCGCAGCTTCGAGCTGCTGCATCAGGTCTTCTTTCGTGATGCCGAGGCCCTCTTCAATCTGAGGCAGGCTCTTCTCGAGGAGCTTGGGCTCGTCGCGCAGAAGGAGAATGCTGAAGGAAGGATAGCTGTCGACGAGGACGCGGCCTTCGCGGTCGAGCATGGCGCCGCGCGGAGCGATGATCGGGATGTAGCGAATGCGGTTGCGCTCGGCCAGGTCGGCAAAGTGATCGGACTGCACGACCTGCAATTTCCAGAAGCCGACGAGGAGCATGACGACGAAGAAGACGGATAAATACGAAACCAGCGCCAAACGTCCCTGGGGAATTCTTGTGTCGCTAACGGTCCACGGTGCCAACGAAACTCCAGCGCGGGGGGTCGTGCCACGGCCCGAATGCGCGTTACGCGTCGAATCCGGCTGCGATTCGAAGTGGAGTCTAAGCTATCACCTGCGGCGAGGAGGCCGCAAGCGACCGAATGTCCATGTTGTAAACGCCTGCCCAGCCACCTGCACCAGGCCTGTACCGGCCTGTACGGAAGTCCGGCCCGGCAATTCGAGGGCTAAGAAGGACGACGGAGGCGGTCGAGGAGGGCGAAAAGGAGGACGGCGGCGCCGGCGCTGACGAGCGAATCGACGAAGAGATGCAGATTGAACAGCGGGGCGCTGCGGCTGAGCAGGACGCGCTGCGTGACCGCCAGCACAACCTGATGAAAATGGAACAGGATGAAAACGAGACCGAAGCGGCTGAGCGGGTGTTCCGTGTCGATCTTGCCGCCAACCGAGGAGGCCAGATAGCCGACCAGCGTTTTGGCGATGCCGTAAAGTCCAATGGGATTGTCGTGGCTGAGCGCGTCCTGCAAGATGCCGATGGCCGCTCCGAGGAAGAGACCCGACACCGGATTTCGCCGGCTGACGCCGAAATAAATCGTGACGAGCAAGGGCAGTTCGATCAACTCGGACCAGTATCCGTACTTGTGGAGGAACATCTGCAGGACGAGCGCGAGGATGGCGGCTCCGATGACCGTCCCGCCGTAATACTTGTGGACTTCGACGTTGCCTTCCGACTGCATACCGGGATTGAGCATGAAGGACATTTCAGGGCTGCGGTTTCGGCGTCTGATGTGAAGGCGGTGGAGGCGCCAATGGATGCGAAGGCGCGTCCGCGGTTGACGGCGCTGGGGCAGGAGAAGATTCATCGAGCTTCCGGAGATTCAGCTCCTGCATGGTCATCAGGACGAGCACGTCTTCGAGCCGATCGAGCCGCGCAGCAGGGCGGACGCGGATCACCTGAAACGGACTCGCAGCCTTCACGTCGGCGACGGTTCCGACCGGCAAGCCCTTCGGGAAAATGCGATCGTCTCCCGACGTGAGAATGACTTCGCCGGGCTGGACCTTCTCTTCATTCACCACATAGTCCATGTGCGGGTCGGGATCGCCGGTGCCCTTGATGATTCCGTGCGTGCGCGTATCGGCGAAGAGAGCGCCGACTCCGCTTTCCTTGTCGCTGATCAGTAAGACCTGCGCGGCGTTGGGGAAAACTTCGACAATTTTTCCCACGATGCCGTCGGGAGTGATCACGGCCATGTTGCGGCGGATGCGATCGCGCTCGCCGCGATTGATGAAGATGATGTGCGAACTCGGGTCTGCGCTCGCCCCAATCACCTGCGCCGCGACCATGGGTCCGCTCGCACCGATCACTTGCGCGGCGACCATGGGCGCCTCGGGATGTGCCTGGCGGAAATCCAGCAAGGCCGCGAGGCGTTGCGCCTGGGCCGCCTGGCTCTCGAGTTCGCGGTTCTTCAACTTTAGCTCATCATTCTCGCTGAGAAGGCGGAGGTTCTCCGCGCGCGCGTTGCGGAGGCCGATGTAACCCGACCAGACGCCGCCGATCTTGTGGAACGTCCACGTACCCGCACGCTCGAAGGGAGTGATCAGCTCGACGACCCAGTAACGGACGAGCGAGACCTCTCGAGGCCCGCGGTCGGACCGCCGGACTTGAATCGCAATCATCAGCACCTGCGCAAGCACGACGCCGGCGAGCAAGGCCAATGGGCGGTGTCGAGAGGAGATGTCAATCATGCTAGAAACTCACGACTCGAGATCTGGAACCGAAAGCCGCGATTTGGCGGCGTTGACGAATTCCGAGCATTTTCTTTCACGTTGCCGCCGTTCAGTCGATCGAAACGAGGCGCAGTAAGCGGAAATCGCTGAGCATCTTGCCGGTTCCGAGCACCACCGAAGCCAGCGGGTCGTCCGCGATCGAGACGGGCAATCCAGTTTCTTCACGAATGCGCTTGTCCAGGTTCTTGATCAGTGCGCCGCCGCCGGTGAGGACGATGCCGCGGTCGCTGATGTCCGCAGAGAGCTCGGGAGGAGTACGCTCGAGAGCCACGCGGATGGCGTTAAGAATTGTGGAAATGCATTCGGAAAGGGCCTCGCGAATCTCGCTGTCGTCAATCGTGACCGTACGCGGGACGCCTTCGATCAAATTGCGGCCCTTCACTTCGAGCGTGAGCGGCTTTTCGAGCGGGTATGCGGATCCGATCTCGATCTTGATCTGCTCCGCGGTGCGTTCACCGACGAGCAAATTGTACTTGCGCTTCAGGTAATGCATTACAGCTTCGTCCATCTCGTTCCCGGCCACGCGGACCGAGCGCGAATAGACGATGCCGCTCATGGAAATGACGGCGATGTCCGTGGTGCCGCCGCCGATATCCACCACCATGTTGCCCGACGGCTCCTCGATGGGGAGGCCGGCGCCAATCGCGGCCGCCATGGCCTGCTCCACGAGATAGACCTCGCTCGCGCGAGCGCGATAGGCGGAGTCCTGCACGGCACGCTTTTCGACCGGCGTGATCTCGCTCGGCACGCCGATGACGATGCGCGGATGCACCAGGACGCGGCGGTTGTGCGCCTTCTGGATGAAATAGGTGAGCATCTTCTCGGTGACTTTGAAGTCCGCGATCACGCCGTCCTTCATCGGTTTGATGGCGACGACGTTGCCGGGAGTGCGTCCCAACATTTCTTTGGCTTCGCGGCCGACCGCGACCACTTCACCGCTGTTCTTATTGATGGCCACGATCGAAGGCTCGTTGACGACGATCCCTTTTCCCCTCGCGAACACCAGCGTGTTCGCGGTTCCCAAGTCGATGGCCAGGTCGGACGAGAACAGACTGAAGACCGACCGCATGTTGTAGCCGTTTTTAGTCACGTCCTGCTTCTCCCCCAGATTCCACTACAGCGCCCGGTTGCGGGCGCGGTGGGCGATCTTCCAAGAATTCCCTATGGGATCACGACATCCACACGCTTTGTGTTCGTCCCGCCGCGCCGGTTCTGACCGGTGATGGCGATCGTATGGCTCCCTTTTTGCATCGGCTGCGTGAAGTACCGGAAGCGCCCGTCCGGCTGGATATCCGCTACTTGTTCGCCGTTGATGATCAACGTGGCTCCGGGTTCCGTACGCCCAATCACCTCGACGACGTTCCCTTCGAGCTGCGTGTCGGTGACCTCGAGCAACATCTCCTGCTGTTTGCCTTGAGCGACCAGCGTGAACTTGAAGGAGTCGCTCGGATCGCTCACGTCGTTCTTCTCGTCGATCGCGCGAACCCGCCAGAAATAGTCGCCCGGATCGAGTCCCGAGATATCCGCCGTGGTGGCGGCCACCTGCTTGTCCATCACGACATGATTGAACATCGCTGTCGTGCTGGCCTGGAATTCATACTGTTTGGCGGTTGCAACCGGCTTCCAGGAAAAATGGACGGGATCGTGTTTCGGATCCTCGACGATGATTGGCGCCAAATTCAAGGGCTCGACCAGCTCCGGAGGAGCAAGCACGTCCGTTTTCGTAATCTGCCCGCCGGTGGGGAACGAAACACGCTCGTGCTGGCCGATGTCCACATGCTCGTTGCCGCGGTTCAATTCCGCACTGCCGGTTGAAACGGTGATTTGCTGTTCGTTGGTTGCCGGATCACTTCGCACTGCCGCGCGGCTGTTCTCACGCAACGATGCGACGGCATTCTCAAAAGAAACCTGCGCCGACGAACCCGGAATCTCCCACTTGCCGGTCGCGAGATCGACCTGCCCGGAGGTGATGTGCACGCCGACCTGCGAAGCCTGGTTTTGACTGACGAGGTTCTCTTCCACGGTGACGAGCGTGTCGCCCTTAACCGTGTAGGTTGTCCCGTCGGCGAACGCGATTCGCGCGACGCCTTCCGATCCCGTTTGGACCAGGTCTCCCTTGTCCAAGGTGATTTGATAGTCGGCGTTGGTCCATTGAACGGAATTCGCTTTCTTGACCTGAACTTTACCGTCGAGGTTGACGAACCTGGCCTGCCGCGCCGAGATGGCGGCCATTCCGCCATCTTTAGGCCCAAGGGCGTCCGAGAGGTGCTTCAGGACGCTCCCGGAGATCTCGGGGAATATCAGATAGGTCATGGCCAGTACGATGGCCACGAGCACGAGGATGTACAAGACCACGGTGCGATACTTCACCGTGTGCCAGTACACCTCGACACGCGAAACCTTGGGCTTGTCCGTCACTGTTGATTGCCTGTCGCCAGTCGAAATTCAGGCCAATTTTGCAATCTAGCATAGGGGTATAGGCCTTTCAACAGAGCGGCGAAACAGTTGCGAAACGGCTAACAGCACATTGGTCCGGCGCGATCGCTGATTCGCTTCGTCGCTGACGCCTTCTGCGCTCCGCGGCGACGCCGGGCCGTCCGTCCATTTTGGTGGTTGACCTCCGGCGCTCGACTTAGCGAGACTAGTGCGGTTCCAAACTCGCTGGTTCTATAATGGTGCCGTGTCTCTTGTCGGCAGTTCGCTGCGTCGCGAGGAATAACAATATGACCGAAATTATCGGCGAGCTTCTTCCGCCCACCCGATTGATGCTAACTCCTGGCCCATCGAGCGTGGACCCGCGCGTCTACCGCGCTATGGCCACTCCGCTGGTGGGCCATTTGGATCCGTGGTTTCTTGAAATGATGGGAGACGTCCAGATTCTTCTGCGGCGTGCGTTTCAGACGCAGAACCGGATCACGTATCCGATCTCGGCGTCCGGCTCGGGGGGCATCGAAGCTTCCGTGCTGAACGTCCTCGAGGAAGGCGACGAGTGCATCGTCTGCTCGAATGGAATGTTTTCCGAGCGAATGGCCGTGATTGCGGAGCGAAGCGCGGCGAAAGTAATTCGCGTGACGGCGCCGATGGGGCGGACCGTGGACCCGGAGGATGTTCGGCGTGCCGGCAAGGGGAGAAAGATCAAGTTCGTCGGTTTGGCACACGGCGAAACTTCGACGTCGGTCGTCCAACACCTCGCTCCGTACCGCAAGGTCGCAGATGAAATGGGCGCGCTGCTTGTGGTGGATACCGTGGCGACGCTGGCGGGCATTCCGCTCGATGTAGACCGCGAGCGCATCGATATTTGTTTCAGCGGCACGCAGAAGGCGCTCAGCGCGCCTCCGGGGATGGCGCCGATTACGGTGAATGCGCGAGTGGAAGAGGTGATTCGCGCGCGCAAGACGCCCGTGCAAAGCTGGTATTTCGATCTGACGCCGGCAATGGACTACTGGGGCAAGGAGCGCACGTACCATCACACGCCCCCGATTTCGTTGATCTACGGGTTGCGCGAAGCGTTACGCCTGGTGCTCGAAGAAGGGCTCGAAGCGCGCTGGGAACGGCATTTGCATAACCAGCAGGCGCTCGTGGCGGGGCTCGAGGCGATGGGGCTTGAACTTTTCGTCGCGAATCCCGCCGACCGGCTGGTTACGGTGACCGGCGTGAAGATTCCGGCGGGAGTCGACGACAAGAAGGCGCGCAATCAGCTTCTCGACGAATTCAATATCGAAGTTGCCGGCGGAATCGGTCCGACGAAGGGGCAGATCTGGCGCATCGGCTTGATGGGATACTCCAGCCAGAAGCAAAACGTGCTGCTATTGCTGGCGGCACTGGAGAAGGTGCTGCTCGATCAGGGATTCCGGGTGCCCGCGGGCGCGGGAGTAGGCGCCGCGGTACAGAGTTACCGTCACGCGGGGCAGCCGGCGCCGGTCGGAGCGCGACACTAGGAACTGCGATGGCAACCGCAAAAGCATCGACAATTCCGAATGCCGGAGCGATGAGCGATTTCATCGGCGCGTTCGACGTGCCGTCAAAAGTGACCGATCATGTGTACCACTGCCGCTTTTCACACTGCTGGAACGGGATCGCCACGCGGCATGCGGACACGATGGACTGCAAATTCTACGTCGACGGCAACTCGGCAATCCTCGGCCTCGCGCACCCCGGTTTTGTCGAGTTTCGCTCCCGCGCGGAAAGGGATCTGACCGATCGCGAGGCGAGTTACATTGCGGCTGAGTATCTGCGCGAGCGGCTCGAGCAAGAAGACGAGCACTCGCTGTACGATGTTTCCGTGGCGGACGTGCTCCGCGCCATCGGGAGGCTCGGGATCCGGTAGCTACTGCGTGTCCTTTGGTTTTTCCGGGGCTTCTTTCTTCGCCAGCGACCGAATGTAGTTCACCAGATCCCAGATTTGGTCCGGTTTCGCACGATCCCCCTCCGCCGGCATCTGACCTTTCCCGTTCTTGATAATGTAAAACATCTCGCCGTCGGTCTTATCCTTCAAGGATTTCGGATCGCGGTAGTCGGGGAGGTGCAATTTCATGTCGGCGGCCAAATCGCCCTTGCCGTCGCCGTCCGCGCCGTGACACATGGAGCAGTCATAGCCCCAGGTCTTCTTGCCATGCGCGATCGATTCGGGCGTCGGCTTGACAGGGTTTGGTTCCTTCACCGCTTCCGGCGGGATCTTGAATTCCTGAGGCGCGGCTTGATTGTTCTGCTGCGCGGCCCGAGAAAAGGCAAGCGAGCCAGCCAGCAACACCGCGGTGAGAGCTATCGAACGTTTCCACACGGCGACCTCCCAAGACGTCCGCACGACTGTGAGCGCATTCTACGCCCGGACGGAAGGTATCGGCGCAACTCTTTTTTCGGGCGAACGCCCACCCGGCCTCAGGGAATGCGTGCGCGGTCAGGCGTCCGAAAGCGATTCGTTGAATCCGGGGCCTTTTTCGAGTTCGCCCGCTTCGAGGATTTCGCCGCAGTCGAGGCACTCGACGAATTGGGAGTCGTCGTCCCTCGCGATCAGGCGCGTGCGCTTGTGCTTGCAGTCAGTATCGGCCATGGCAGGAACCACGTTTTGAAGCCTGTGGAGATTATAGCACCGCGAAATCCAGCGGGCAGCTCGCCCCAGTTGACAAAACGCAGGATTGCAACTATCAGTCTCTGGCTGCTACCGAAAGCGAGGGATGTTGGCCCCGGAATCCAGCTCGCAACAAAAACTGGGCACGGCCTTGTTCTACGGCATTGTCGCTCTGCTCGCCTACCTCGTCTATCTCGTTTTCGCGCCGTTCCTGGTGGCGCTCGCGTGGGCCGCGGTACTCGTGGTGGTGTCGTATCCGGCGTATGCCTGGCTCTCGCGACGCTGGGGACGAACGGCCGCGTCGGTGGCCGCCACTATCGGCGTAACGCTGATCTTGATTGTGCCAACGCTTCTGGTGATGGCGGCGTTCGTACGGCAGGCAGTGGATGCGGTGCAGTCGATTCATCTGAACGTGGAAGCGGGACATTATTCCTGGGTCGGCGCCCTGTGGATTCGGCTCCAGCAGCAATTTCCCAATGCCATTCCCGCCGACTTTGGCGGAGTGGCGCACCAGTACGCGGAACGAGCGGCCACGTACGTGGGAGAGCGATTGGGAACGGTGCTGCGGCATACGGCGGAGTTCCTTTTCCACCTGAGCGTGACGATCCTTGCGATGTTCTATCTCTATCGCGACGGGGACTCGATCGTGGCGCGGCTTCGCGAGCTGCTTCCGTTTGAGCCGGAGCACCGTGAACACATGGTGCGGCAAACGCGCGACCTGATTTTCGCGAGCGTGACGTCAAGCCTCGCGGCCGCCGCGGCTCACGGTGCTCTGGGCGGCATCGCATTTGCGCTTGTGGGAATCCAGGCGCCCATCTTCTGGGGCGTGATGATGGGATTCTGTTCGCTGGTGCCGGTGGTGGGGTCGGCGCTGGTGTGGGTGCCGATCTCGATCAGCTTGATGGCCGGCGGGCACGTCGGCCGCGGAATTTTTCTGATCATCGTTTGTGTCGTGATCGTCAGCGCAGTCGACAACGTGATTCGGCCGTGGCTGATCAGCGGGCGCGCGGAAATGGGAGGGCTCGTGATTTTCATCAGCGTCCTCGGCGGGATCGGCGTGTTCGGCATGCTGGGAGTGGTGCTTGGGCCGATCGTCGTCGCCATGGCGGCGAGCCTGCTGGACGTCTATGTTCCGGGTTCTCCTGGTAGAAACAACGCATCCAAACCGGGTGGGAAGAAGAAGAACGCCGTGCTAGAGTAGCGCGCTTCGAAGAGTTGGCAAGCCTCCGATGCCGAAAAATTCCAATCCGAAACATGGAACGCTGCCGCCGGAAAAGCTTCGGTGGCGCTGCGATCCGGCACAGATTCCGTTCGAGACCACCGCCGACATCGAGCCACTCAGCGGAGACTTCGGACAGGACCGGGCGCTGCGCGCGCTGCGGATGGGTGTCGAGCTAACAGCATCGGGCTATAACCTGTTCGTTTGCGGGCTTTCTGGGACGAGCCGCGGCGGGATGATCGTTCGCATGGTCGAGGAGATTCGGCCGCAGTGCGAGCCGGCGCCGGACCGGTGCTACGTCAACAACTTCAAGAACGCGGACCGCCCGCGCCTGCTTACCTTGCCGCGCGGCCAGGCAAACGCTTTCAAGAAGGAAGTGGAATCGGGGATCGATTTTCTGCGGCGACGGATTCCGCAGGTATTCGAGGGCGAGCCGTTTCAGCGCCAGAAGACGCGAATCGTCGAACGCTTCACGCTGCGCGAGAAGGAATTGATGGACGACTTCACGCGGCGCATTGCGCGCGAGCAGTTCGCGCTGGGCCGAATGCAGGTGGGCGCCGTTGCGCTGCCGGAAATTTTCCCCGTTCTCGACGGCCAGATGGTGCCGATCGAAGAAATCCCCAAGATGGTGCAGGAGGGGAAACTCGAAAACGCGGCGGCCGAGGATCTGGAACGCAAGTACGACCAGTTCCGGCAGGAGTTCACCGTCGTTTACCGCAAGACGCTTTCGCTCTCGCGCGAACTGGCCAGCGAGATGAGTTATCTCGAACAGGAAGCCGCTTCCGTGCTCGTCGACGGCGTCATCGAGGAGCTCAAGGAGAAATATTCAAGCGCTCAGATCGCGGAGTATCTCGAGGAAGTGCGCCATCATATTCTCGACAACCTCGATCCGTTCAAGGAGCGCGAGGGAGAAGAGGACCAGCAGCCTCCGTCCGAAGGCGGCCCCGGTACGCGCCAGGAACGGCCCGATCGCGATCCCTTCCGCGTCTACGGCGTGAACGTAATCCTGGCACACGGCGAACAGGAAAAATGTCCCGTGATCTTCGAGACGATTCCGACCTACGCCAACCTTTTCGGCACGGTTCATCGCAGCTACGACACGCGCGGGGGCTGGAATTCGGACTTCATGGACCTGCGCGGCGGCTCGATGCTCCGCGCTGACGGCGGCTTTCTGGTGATGTACGCGCTCGACGCGCTCACGGAAACCGGCGTTTGGCGGACGCTGAAGCGCACGCTGAATCACGGGAAGCTCGAGATCCAGCCGGTCGACGTGTTCTTCCCGTTCGCCTCTCCGGCGCTCAAGCCCGAGCCGATCGACGTGCACGCCAAGATCATCCTGATCGGCGACCGCGAAATGTATGAGCTTCTCTACAACTATGAGGACGACTTCAAGAAGATCTTCAAAGTGCGTGTCGAATTCGACGAGGAAATGAAATGGAGCGACGAGGTCGTGCGGCAGTATTCGGGACGCCTCCGGAAACTGATCGACGACGAAAAACTGAATCATTTTGACCGTACCGCTGTAGCGGAAATTCTCGAGCATGGCGTTCGCAACGCGGGACGGCGCGGGAAGATCACCACGCGGTTTTTTGATCTGGCCGATCTGGCGCGCGAATCCTCGTATGCCGCGAAACACAACGGCCACAGCGTCGTCACGGCAGAGCACGTGCGCGCAGCCTACGCTGCGAAGATCGAGCGGCACAACCTGCTCGAAACGAAAATCCGCGAGATGGTCGAGCAGAATATCGTCTTCATCGATACGGACGGCGAGCGCGTCGGCCAAGTGAACGGCCTCAGCGTCCTGGAAATCGGCGGATACGCCTTCGGCAAGCCGGTTCGCATCACGGCGTCCGTCGCGCTTGGAAAAGTGGGCATTATCAATATCGAACGCGAATCGAACTTGAGCGGACGGTTCCACGACAAGGGCGTGCAAATCATCTCGGGATACCTCCGCCGGACCTTTTCGCAGGACAAGCCGCTTTCGCTGGCCGCCAGCCTGTGCTTCGAACAGTCGTACTCGGGCGTTGACGGAGACAGCGCGAGCTCGACGGAGATTTACGCGTTGCTGTCCGCACTTTCGGAGTGCCCCATCCGGCAGGAGCTTGCCGTGACCGGCTCCGTGAGCCAGCAAGGCGACGTGCAGCCCATCGGCGGAGTCAACGAAAAGATCGAGGGCTTTTACGACGTTTGTCGCATGAAAGGCCTTACGGGAAAGCAGGGTGTGCTTATTCCCGCCGAAAACGTGGAAGACTTGATGCTTCGCGCCGACGTGATTGAAGCCGTCACGAAAGGCCAATTCCACATCTACCCGGTTGCGACGATCGAGCAAGGGATCGAAATTCTCACGGGAGTTCCCGCGGGCAAACAGGATTCAACCGGTAAGTTCACCGCCGGCGGCGTCTTCGCCAAAGTCGACGATCGGCTTCGGCAAATGGCCACAACCCTGCACCAGTTCGACTGATCCCCGTCTCCAGTCGGCTAGCTTTTCACTCCCCCGAGAATCAAATGGATGTAGACCGTGTTGTCGATTGCCAGTTTTCCGCCGCTCCAACGGCTGCCGAGAACTCCGTAGTCCCTGCGGTCGATCGTGAAATTCGTTTCGAAACCGACGGAGCTGCCGGCATTCGGCACTTCCTGCATTCCGAGGAGCTTCACGGGAATCGTGACGCGATGCGTGGTGCCGTGAATTGTGAGATCGCCGGTCACTTCGAGCGCATCCGCGCCTTTCGGCGTCACGTTCGTGCTGCGAAAAGAAAGTGTCGGATACTTCTCGACGTCGAAAAAGTCATCGGACCGCAATACCTTGTCTCGCCCCGCTTCTCGTGTGTCGATGCTGGAGGCTTCCACGGTGACGTCGACCTGCGAATTTTCGGGATGGCTGGGGTCGTAGGTGATGTGGCCCTGAAATTCCTGGAACAGCCCCTGCTCTTTGAACACCATCCATTTCGTGACCGAGAATTCCAGTGTGCTGTAGGTCTTGCTAACTCGATACAGGATCGGAGAGGACCACGAGCCCTTCGGTACCAGCGCTGCGCAAAGCAGCGCGACAAGGAGAGCCCAAGTCCTGCGGCGAAGCTGAGTGGAATTCATTGAACGCCTCCAGGAAGATCTTGTGCGCTCAGCAAAAAGTGAAGCTGCTTCTGCTGAAGCCGCACGGATTCGACCAAGAGACGAGTGGGCCGCGAGAGTGTTAACGGTGGCGTGAGTCTATTTGAAGAGGTTTGGTTCGACTCTCTACTCGTGGACGATAGGCGGCATCTTAAGCCCTTTCTTTGCGTGGCCGATACCGAGCAGGTCCCACCAGGGGCCGATCTTCTTCATGTCGTAGTTGACCGCATCATCGCGCGTCAGGCCGGGCGGCGGAGGCACCAAGGACGCGAGGCGATCGTAGACGCGGCCGCGACCCTCGGCGTCCACGCGTGAGAAAAGGTTGAGTAGCGTGAGGGCGTCGCGTTTCCGGGATTCTTCGAGGACAGTGGTCAAAGCAGCCGAACGGATTTTCGGGTCCGATTCGTCGAAGTTCACTATCTCAAGTGCCTGACGGAACCGTTCCGACGCATCTTCGTAGTAGGGAGCGCCGGGACCGATGCCGGGACGCGATTCGGCGGCGGCGCCCTCCGGCACAAGCGCCTGCCGCCATTCGTGCTGCAGGTCCACCCAGCCGACCGTGACCCGCAGGAGGCTATTTCCATCGTCATCGACGTGCAACGTGTAGGCGCAACCCATGTCCATGGCGTAGGCGCTCGGTGTGTGCACCAGAAAGACGTACGGAGGCGCGATCACAACCGCGCGAATCTCGCCGCGTGTGAGCTGGAATTGTTGCTGGTCCGCGCTTGCCTTCTGCAGCGTGACCTGCGAGTTCGGCTCTATCTCCAGCTGCCCCATTCCGGTCAGTTGCAATTCCGCGCGCGAGGTTGAGTCGGTTTCCAGAACGGCGCCCGGTTTCCAAGCGGTGTTTTGACGGAGCGGGCTTCCGTTTACTACAGGCGATCCGACGACTTCCGAAACTGTCCAGGCATCATCACGAGCCGGAATGCGCTGATAACGAAGCGCCAAGATTGCGAGAACTGTTGCGGCCGCAGCCAGTATCCATGCGAGGAGTTGCGTGCGCACGGGGCGCCTGTTCGGAATTTCCGGGAGTTCCAGCGGCCGCCGCGCGCCCTGAAAGCGCGCCAGCAGTTTCTCGAGCTTTGCGACTTCCGCGTCCGGAGCGCCCGAACCGTCCCAGAGATAATCGTCATTCATGGAAGTTCCCTTCCCAATTTCTCGCGCAGTTGTTTCATGCCTCGATGGAGGTTCACGCGCACCGAGCCCTGCGTGAGGCCCGTGCGCATGGCGATTTCGGGTCCGTTCATTCCTTCGACCAGCCGAAGAATCAAAGTCTCGCGATACGCTTCCGGCAACGAGAGGATCGCCTCCAGCGCTCTACGCGCCTCATAGTCTTCGGGATCGCTGCCACCGATCTCCGGCGGGAGCTCCTCTGTCGCGCGAGGCTTGCGATGAAAATCGTTGGCGCGATTCCGGGCGATGGCGATCAACCAACCGGCAAACGCCTCGGGTTCGCGAAGCGAGTCGAGCTTCCGCAGCGCGACGAGGAAGACATCCTGAACCAGATCGTCGACCTCTGAGAATGGAACATGAGAGAGCACGATCCCGTGCACCATGCGGGCGTGGCGCTCGTAGAGTTTGCCGAACGCGCTACGGTCGCCATCGAGGGCCGACGCGACCAGCCGAGCGTCCTCTGAGGTTGTGTCCACAGTTCGACTTTCCGGCACGAGAGCTTGGTGGATCACGAGCCCGCGGTCAAGGCGAGCTTCGACTCCTCGCACCGACTGACTATAGGACGTCGGCCGGACGGCTGGCGTTAACAAACCCGCATCCGGCTCTTGGTCAATGACTTAGCAGGACGCAAATCTGCTTGACATGTGGAATCTAAATGATATCATTGAGATATAGCGTGGAGGATTCCATGAAAGAGAAACCAGCCTTCTCCCTTCCCGGTGGAGCGATGTTGCTTCTGATTCTGGTGACCATAGGCGCAACGATCTTTCTGTTCATTACATCGGTGCAGACACAGGCTTTCGCTACTGTGATCTTCGCCGCCGTGTGCTTCGTCATCGAGGTTGTCCTGCTTGGCGGCTTGCTGATCGTCAATCCGAACGAGGGACAGGTCCTGCAGCTCTTCGGGACGTACATCGGCACGCTGCGCGAACAGGGGTTCCGGTGGGTGAATCCGTTCACCACCAAGCGGCGAATTTCGCTGCGCGTTCGCAACTTCGAGACGTCGAAGCTGAAGGTGAACGATCTTGACGGCAATCCCATTGAGATCGCGGCCGTGGTGGTGTGGCAGGTTGTGGATACGGCCGAGGCCGTCTTTCAGGTCGACAGTTACGAGAACTTCGTTCAGGTTCAGAGTGAATCGGCGCTGCGAAACATGGCCACCGCCTACTCGTACGACGCGCACGGAGCGGGGCAGATGAGCTTGCGCAGCCACACGACCGAAACCGCGGCACAGCTAAAGAAGGAAATCGAGGACCGGCTTGCGCGCGCGGGCGTCGAAGTAATCGAGGCGCGCATCAGCCATCTGGCTTACGCCCCGGAGATTGCAACGGCGATGCTGCAACGCCAGCAAGCGTCCGCGATCGTTGCGGCGAGGCAAACAATCGTGGAAGGCGCCGTCAGCATCGTGCAGATGGCTCTCGATCAGCTGTCGCAGAACAAAGTTGTGGACCTCGACCCGGAGCGCCGCGCCGCAATGGTCAGCAACCTCCTCGTTGTGTTGTGCGGGGAACGAGCCGCGCAGCCGGTGGTGAACACGGGAACGCTTTATTCGAGCTAGGAGCAGGCCAGGAGACCGATGGCGGAGCGTAAACCATTTCTGCTGCGACTCGATCCGGCGACCTACGTCGCGCTAAATCGATGGGCGGCGGATGAATTGCGCAGCCTGAACTCACAGATCGAATACCTGTTGAGGCAGGCGCTCCGGGAGGCCGGCCGGCTGCCGCCGGCTTCCACGGACACGCCGGAGGCTTCGCCACCCTCTGAGGCGTAGGACGCGGCGCAGGCCGACCATCTACAGTAAGCGACGCATTTGAATGGAGACTTGCTTGGTCTGGTCGCCGCGCTGAATCAGCAGGTTGTAGCTGTGGCCCACCTGTCGGAACAGGTTGCGAACCGAAGCCAGAGCGATATCGGCGGCGGCCTCATCGTTGATTCCCGCGATGATGTCACCGGCCTTGATTCCTGCGTCGGCTGCCGGGGAATGGGGCGCGACGTTCACGATTTCGAACGTCTTCAGGTTGGAGCCTTTGGCGACCACTGAAATGCCACTCTTATCCTCTTCGTCGTAATCGTGGAGATGGGAATTCCCTTCGAAGATGATTTGCCGGTGTGGGTAGTCGAGAACGAGGTTGAAACGCGAAAGCAGCGAGGCGCCGATGATTCCCGCAAGCTTCGGATTATCCGCGCCCGCCAGTTTTGAATGCGAAACCTCGGCGACGACGTCCGGCGCTGTCCAAGACGCAATCTGAAACAGCCTCAAGCGAAATAGCGAGATTGATTCACCTCCGGTCATCTGCGGGTCGTATCCTTGTGTGCCCTTGTTGTGTGAGGAGACAAGGTGGTGAGCCTTTGCGAACGACTCTGAAAGAACGATGCCCGCAAGAATCGAAGTGTTCACGCCGAAGTCCGCTTCCGATACCTTGCCTCGCGGCGAATCGAATCGGACGTGGATGACGGGCATTCCGCCCTCGAGCACGAGGGGGAATGCCTTGCCGTGTCCTGCATACTTGTAGATTCCGGGATCGAAGATGCGGACTGTTTGGCGCGCGTTATCGATGTCTACTACAGCCGAATTGAGGAGGTCGGCGCCGATAGTTCCGTCATAGGTGCGGCCGGCTTGCGCGGCGAAATCCGGCCGGGCCGCCTGGGGAAGCGAGGCAAACGGAAAGAGCACACCGGGCACGATCAGAGCGACCCTTTGGTTCGCGGCGAGGCCGATTTCCGCGGCAAGGCCCGGATCGACGGACGTTGCTCTCGCGCTCGTATCGAGCGCGAAGAGCGACGGTTTGCTCTCGTTCAAAGTGACGGGAAGGAAGACGAGGTTCTGAATGAAGGTGGCGGGTATCTCTGCGGCGTTTCCGCCGAATGCAAAGCGCGGATGATTGGGCGGTTGCGACTGCGCCGCCGCGGGGATCTTTGCTCGGTCTTGTGGGCTGAGCCGGGCTGCCAAGCTCAGGCAAAGCACCAACGCTGCTAAAGCGAACGTGATCCTCCGCATGCTCATTGAGCCTCCGCAGAACTTGCTTACGCGCCCAGGGATTATACGGTGCAAGAGAAGCGAGGAAAGCGGTATTGGTTGTGTGCCGAGGGCGAATCCAGGGCGGGCACTCGAGAGGGCCTTCAGGGGCCCGGGGCGATATATCCATCGCGGGCGAAGATGCGATACACGGTGTGGCGGGTATTGGCTGGCGCGCCGTTGGCGTCCAGGACATCTACCGTCAGTTTGTGAGATTGTCCGTCGTGCTGCGGCGCGACGCCGAGAACGTACTCGTGCCGTAGAGCAGAAGCAATCTCGCGGTACATCGGCGCGAAGTCCTCGCGCGAACTCGGAAAGTAGGCGCGTCCGCCCGTGAGCGACGCGAGCGCGACAAGAGCGCCTCGTGCTTTGTCGAGCGCAGGCGCGTTCGGCGAGGCGGGATCGGCAATCCCCGGCTCCGAGTCAGGTTTGCGACCTTTCTTCGCATCCTTGCCTTTCTTCGAGGCGTCTCCGCCCAGCGGCCCGCCAAGACCCACAGCGAACATCACGACGTCTTCCTTCCGCAGCTTTTCGACGAGAGGTGTCCAGCGATCGGCGGTTGATGAATCAAGGCCCGTGGTCAGGAGCACGAGAGCCTTCTTTTCAGGCATCGGGGCGAGCCAGTCGAGCACAGACGACAGCGAATCGTAGAAATTGAGGTTGCCCATGCCGATCATGTATTGAATGCTCGAAAGCGCGTTCGTGAACGCGGACTTGTCGGTGGTGAATGGAATGATCGCCTTCGCAGAGTCCGAGTAGGTCACCAGGGAAACTTGATCGTCGGCGGCCAGGCCGTTGACCAGCAGATAGGCCGCGGCCAGATGCTCATCCTGGATCAGGTACACGGCCGGGCTCGTTTCCAGCAACACGACGACCCGCGCGGGCGCGCTGACGGGCGTGAAGAAGACGACGGGGCGCTGGGTGCCGTTGTCCAGGATTCGGAAGTTCTTCTGCTCGAGGCCGCCGACGAAATTGCCCTGCTGGTCGAGGACGCTAACATCGAGCTTGACCAGTTCTGTCGTTGCCTCCAGCGGATGCTGTACCGTCGTTGGATCCTGTGCCTTGTGCGCACTCGCGAGCGGCGTCCCGAACGAGGTTACTGCGGCGGCGGCCGCGATCAACGCGAGGCGCCGTAGCGTAGACAGAGGGGCGTTCATCGCCCGCCAGGGTCCTAATTACTTCCGGGCGAGGCGGCCGCCGGAGGAGGAGCAGTCGCGGACTTGGGAGTGCTCAGGTAACCCTTCGCCTGGTCCTTGGTGACTTCGAAGACGACGATTTCATATGGAGCGCGCGCGCCTCGAACGTAAAACTGAATCGGCTCGCCGACGGTCCGGTCCTTCTTCTCGATGCTCTTGTCGTCCGCGACGACGTTCAGCGTGTACTTGTAGTGTTTGGCATCGACCTTGCGAAGCTGAATCTGAATCGGGCCGACGTGTTGCGGGCTCTTCGTCTTTCCAAGCGAGAACTCAAAGATGTCGCGTTCCCCAATGCGCTTGAGTTCCTCGACTTCGTCATGGTTGCGCGCGATCAACCCGCTCTGAACGCCGAGGTCGCCAATTGTGCTTTGCAGCTTGCCTTTGGTGGCTTCAAGATCCGCTTTTGTCGAGGAGAGATCGCTCTTGGTCGCGTTCAAGTCCGTCGCAACTTGTCCGAACTTCGTGGAGGTGTCCTGCTGGACTTGGCCGATTTCCTGGCGAAGCTGCGCGTCGCTCTGCTGCTGCTGCTTGCGAATGTTCTGCGCGAGGCTGCGGGCACGCGCCAGCTCGTCCTCCGAAAGATTGAGCTTCTGGGACGTCACATCCAGTTCGCCCTTCAGGTCGGCAATTCGCGAATTCGCCTTGTCCACTTCTTGGGCGAGCGCCTGCGTCTTTCTTTCGGCGCTTTCCAAACCCTGGCGCGCGGCTTGCTGGCCTGCGTAATTTGCGTACAGCAGGTAGGCCACCAGCACGAATGCAATCACAAAGAGGACAGCTACCCAGCGCGGAAGCGGCGAATGCTCCACCACGTGCGATTCGCTCGGTGACTCGGGGCTGGGTACGTTCGGCGTCAGACTCATCGAAATTCCTCCAGCGCGGCCGTAGCCGCACTCTGCGCTTGAATTATGGCTGAGGTCGCATGCGAAGTCTATCCCTAGCGGCGAGCCGTGACGCGGCGTTGCGGAGGCCAGTGGGCTTCCACCGTAGTCGTCAACCCGCCGCGGGGAGTGAACTCGCCGCTCACGCGGCACCAAACCGGCCGCACGGCCGCCTTGATATCGCGGAGCATCCGGTTCACGGCGTTCTCGTAGAAAATTCCCAGATTGCGGTAAGCGAGCAGATACATCTTCAGCGCCTTCAATTCCAGGCAGAGCTTGCCCGGTTGGTACTGGATGGTGATCGTCCCGTAATCCGGCAAACCCGTCTTCGGGCATACGGACGTGTATTCGGGGAACCGAATCGTGATCTCATAGCCGGGAAAATGGTTCGGCCACGTTTCGAGCTTTGGCAATCTCGCGTCGATTCCTGCGGCGGCATGTGCTGAGGTGTAATCGGGCATTCGATTCCTTTCAGCACCATTCTACAACCCAGCCGGCTGAACCCTCAAACCGAGCCATCCCATTTGTAATCTTGCCTACGGCCACGCGATTGGTTATTCTGCCGCGCCGAAATCGGATTCCACGGATGATCTGTCCGCAGTGCCGCAGCGCCGACTGTTTTCGCTCTCGCCGAAGTAGGATCGCGGACTATCTGTACACCGTGGTGGGATTGAGGCCTTGGCGATGCCATACATGTGATCGCCGGTTCTACGGCACGAGTGTAGCGCTCTCGTTTTGGCATTACGCGCACTGCCCGAAGTGCGGGAATTTCAATCTTGACCGCATCTCCAGTACCCGGGTCGACAAGGGAACGGCGCTAACTATCAAACGATGGCTGGGTTTCCCCGCCTACCGCTGCGATCCCTGTCGCCAGCGATTCTTCAGCGCGCTCCCGTTTCGTAGGATTCTCCCTTCAACCGTCCCCGCCGCATTCCGCAGAGCCACCGGCAATTGAGCGTAGTGCCGGTCGAGAACCGGCGAGGGGGCGGTTTTGCGGTGCCCGTGTCGAGTTAACCTTCACCGGGCTCCTCCGGCAAACCGTAACGCACAATTAACATTAGCGTCACAAACCGTTCAAGAGGGATGCATACCTTTCGCTCTCCGCGCTAAACGACACAGGTGTGGGTGCGGTGGGCGGGGGCTTGCGAGCAGACAGAGGCCAGCACGCCCAAGCTGGGACTCGGTTCGAGCATTTCCTATAGGGAATAGCAGAGTTTTTGAAACGTGTCTATTCGGAGTCCACTTCAAGAGGAGGAAGGAATGCGAGTACTCGTGGCATGTATTATAGCCCTTGGTCTGGCCGCATCGCCGGCGGTGGCGAGGACGGGCAGAGCAGGGGACAACACCTCAACAGCAGCGAAATCGGACGCGAACAAGGATGCTGCGGCAACGAGCAAGCCTGCTGACGCGACCGCCGCTACCTCGAAGGCAGATACGCCGGCGAAAGCGGAGCCGACGCCAGCGAAGGCCGAGCCCGCGAGCATGGAAATCGAGCTCCAGCAGCTTCGAGATTTGATTGAATCTCAGGCCAAGCAGCTTGAGACGCAGACGGAGCAACTCAAAGTGCAGCAGCAGAAAATGGAGACGCTGGAGAAGCAACTGAACGCCGCGGCGCCTGCTCCTGCGGCAGCAGTTGGCGTTCCTGCTTCCGCGAGCAACAGTTCGCCGGTTTCCGCGCCTTCTTCCGATGTTGTTACGAGGAGCGTGGCAAACAACGGCGGGAATATGGCGAATTCCGCGGCTCAAGGGGCGAAACCCGACGAACCCGCGGCCCTACACTTCAAGGGAATCACCCTCACGCCGGGCGGTTTCACCGCAGCAGAAACGGCGTGGCGAAGCAAGGCGCTGAGTGCGGATGTCAACACACCCTTCAACTCGGCTCCGATGCCCGGCGCTTCGAACAGCAACATTTCGGAATTCAACGCCAGCGGTCGCCAGTCGCGAATCAGCATGCTGATGGAAGGCAAGCTTAGTAACGTGAAGATCGGCGGCTATTACGAGGGTGACTTCCTCGGCGGAGGAAGCACCTCGAATAACAACCAGAGCAACAGCTACGTGTTTCGGCAGCGGCAGTTCTGGGGCCAAGCAGCGTTTGACAACGGCTGGACAATCACGGGGGGGCAGCAGTGGGGTTTGCTCACCGAAACCGCGAAGGGCATGGATAACAGAACTGAAAACTTGCCGATGACAATTGACGCGCAGTACCACATCGGGTTCAGCTGGGCGCGGCAATACGGCTTCCGATTCACGAAGAACTTTGACAACAAGTTCTGGCTCGGGTTCTCCGTGGAAGGTCCGCAAACCACGTTCACCGTCCACGGCAATCCCACGAGCGCCGTCGGCGGAACAACGGTTTCGTGCCCCACCCCCGGCACAAACGGCTGCAGCGCGGCGGGCACGGTCGTCATCGGGGCGACCACGGTAACCAACTTTCTCCTCGGTGCCGCTGGAGCTGGCGGTGGTCTCTTTAACCCGCTCGCCAACTATTCTTACAATCCTGCTCCCGACTTGGTCTTCAAGGCTGTGTGGGAGCCCGGCTTCGGCCACTACGAGGTTTTTGGCGTAGTCAGCCGGTTCCGTGACCGCGTATTCCCGTGCGAGGTCGGGGTATCTGCAACGACGCCCTGCTCGATTGACGGATCGACCAGTCCCTCTGCTGTTGGAGCCTTCAACGACGCAAGAACCGGCGGCGGCGCAGGCGCCAACGTTCGTTGGGCACTATTCGCGAAGCATGTCGATCTCGGCGTCCACTTCTTCGGCGGTAGCGGTATCGGCCGGTACGGCTCGGGCGGTCTGCCGGATGGCACGATTCGCCCCGACGGCACGATCGCGCTGCTCCGCAACTTCCAGTCGCTAGGCACGCTCCAGTTGCACCCGAATCCCAAACTCGACATATACCTGAACGCGGGCGGCGAATTCTCCGCTCGGGCCGCATACCTCAAG
>Ga0335079_10002308_pt1 | contig 22047 bp, 29 predicted proteins | sample Lox_Sample_33_FD_206719 | JGI IMG/M metagenome (GOLD analysis project Ga0335079, IMG submission 206719) | Soil microbial communities from Loxahatchee National Wildlife Refuge, Florida, United States - Lox_Sample_3.3 | ecosystem: Environmental > Terrestrial > Soil > Wetlands | place: USA... | reverse complement strand
TCGCGCTTGACAAAGCGCGAACCGAACGACTCAGCTCGGACGGAGGTGGGGCCAGTTCAAGCGTCCACAGTGGGGCCAGATCAGACGTCTACACCCAATCCCGGATCCGCACGCGGATGTGATCGCGGATCCTTAGACGATGACGTCGATCTCCACGGGGCGGACCGCGACGAGCGCGCTGTCCTTCCACGCCCACGGGAAATGGGAGAGGGCGTCTCGGCGAGCCGGCCCGTGAAGATTGCCTCCAGTGCCTCGCGTTGCCGGTGCGATGCAGCGGCATCGAGGTACAGCACCCATGTCCGGGGGGAGCCGGGCTCGTCGTCGCTGTAACGAGTTGCCATTGCCACGGGGAGTCCCGAAAGCACGGTGCGATTCGCAGCCCCCTCTTCGATTTGCCATGAGAGCACGCCCATGCACACGCCGTGCGTCGAGCGACCGCCGGCGACGCCATCGATCCGGCGACAAGGACAGATCGCGTCACAGTTACACGACTCAAAGTAGGTCCCGCGAATCCTCCACCCCGCGCGACCACGATAACCGGGCGTCGAGGCCCTGAGCCAGCCGCGGGCGAGACCGCCGCGACAAGACAGTCCGATCTGCATGCGAAGCGTTAGGCTAACCCACCTCCGAGGCGCCGTCCCTTCCGACGGAAAGGAGCGCTTGGAGGCGTCGGGCAGCCCCGGCGCCAGTACTCCGGCAGCGGCCCATCATTGCGGCGTCTCATCCGCCACTCGCTGGCCACGTTCGACGTGAATCACGTTCCGGACGAGGGAGATGCCGCCGATGGTCGGTTGATCTCGGTATTCGATGATCCAGGCGGAACTCTTCCAGTCATCGCGCACTGCGTTGAAGGCGCGAAGAGCAGCATTGAGTGAGCGGAACCACCGGTCGGGCGGTGTGTCTGGAGCGTCGGAGACAATGAACAGGCGGAACGGTCTGCTTCGTCGCGGGAACGGGAAACGCATTTGCCTAGCGGTGTTCCCGGAACATCGCTGCCGCATCCTGCATACCCTCGATCCGCGGTGTCCCGGCGACCGGAATCGATCGGCGCACAGGCCGCCAGGAAGACTCCGAGCGATCCCGCCTCGCGAACCGCTCTCTCGACGCTTGAATCGTCGCCAAGGCGGCGCTCCGATCGTCCCAACCGTCGACCTCGGAGCACCGCGCCGGATCGAGGTCCTTGTAGACCGAGAAGAAGTGGCTGATCTCAGCCCGGAGCTGCGGCGGCAGCTCGCTCACGTCATGCACCTCGTTCCACCCCGGGTCGTTGCAGGGAACACACACAACGTGGTCGTCCGGGCCCTTCTCGTCGCTCATCTTGAACAACCCGATCGGGTTGCCGAGCACCACGCACCCGGGGAAGGTTGGCTCCGATACGCACACCAGCACGTCCAGCGGGTCGCCGTCCGGAGCCAGCGTGTCCGGGATGTAGCCGTAGTAGGTCGGGTAGACGACCGAGGCCGAGATAAAGCGATCGAGCTTGATCGCGCATAGCTCGGGGTCGTACTCGTACTTGTTGGGACTGCCCTCGGGGATCTGGATCACGCATCTGAGCGGCGCATCAACCACCTGCCGGCTCCTTCCCTCGCCTGAGAGCACTCACGCAAGTGCCCGCTGTGCCTCCTCCCGGACCATGAACGACTCGCACTGGGCCGCCTGCTCGAGCCAGTCGCGAAGCTCATCACGCCCCGCGATCGCGATCGCGCTGCTGGTTTGCGTCTGAGCTCGTTATAGAGGTCGGGTCGAGAAACAACCTAATCCTGGAACGCTGTGCGGCCCCAATCCCAGGAGGTCTGATCGATGCAGAATGGTATGGGCCGCGGGCGCCGCGGACAGTGCCGTCGGGTCGAGCAGCAAGTCGAGCGCGGCAGCTGCGTAGGCGCACACCACGTCGGCCCAGCGCAGCGCAGCGGCGCTCGCGCCCCAACTCGGCGCGCCCGGTGATCGACACCGACAGCGTCATGCCGAGGCCTCGAACCGATCCGGGTAGAACGCGCTCAGGCCGGCGAACCGCGCTTCGGCGCCGAGCGCCTCCTCGATGCGCAGCAGCCGGTTGTACTTGGCGGCGCGCTCCCTGGACGGGGCACCGGCCTCGGTCTGCACCGAGCCGGTCGCGAACGCGAGATCAGACATGCTGGTGCCCTCGGTCTCCCCGGAGCGCTGTGCGATCAAGGTGACGTATCCGCTCGCCTGGGCCAGCCGGATCGTCTCCAGCGTTTCCGGTGAGCGTGCCGACTTGGTTCGGCTTGATCACGACGGCGTTTCGCGACACGCGCGGCGATCCCCTCTCGCAGCCGCGCCGCGGTGGTCGCGAACAAGTCGTCGCCCGCGAGCTCGAGGCGGCGACCGAGGTGCCCGGTCAGCTCGCGCCACCCCACCCAGTCACCCTCGCCCATCCCGTCCTCGAGCAGCAGCACCGGATAGCGGTCGGTGAGCTCGTCGTAGTAGCTGGCGAGTTCAACGCTAGACAGGTAGCGTCCCTCGTGCGCTAGCGCGTAGCGTCCGTCCTGACGCAGCTGGCTCGCGGCCGCGTCGATGCCGATCCACACGTCCCAGCCTGGTCCCCGCATTCCGAGCGAGCCTCATCGCTCTTTCACACATCATCGTAGTCAGACCCGGAGCTCTGCGACTCTGCACATTCGTCGGCATGTTCGATTCGGCCGGGGGCCGTGACTTCGGGGCGCATGCGCAAACTCGGTGCCAGTCTCCAAACCTGCCGATCATGCCGCTCGCCCTCCTTCAGCCGCCGCCGTGGGTCTTCGTGATCGTCCGGCGACGGGGCGAGCGGAGGAGGTTGGCTTTCTTCATCGGACTCGAGCACCTGCGGGCGGCCGTCGCCGCGTCTGACTACTGATCCCGATGCCGACTGCCATCCGACCACCCGCGCCTGCGGGTCCTCGTCGGCGATGCGGTTAAGCAGATCGTGCTCCTCGACGTCGCGCACCCTCGCGTCGCAACCGGCTGCTCCCGAGCCGGCCCAGTCCCTCCTCGAGCGACCCGGCGGGGAGCCACCGTTGTTGTCCCGCGCGCTCGCTTCGCTGCGGACTCGCAGGTCCCAGCAGCTTTTCGACCGCCTCGAGCTGCGCTCGGGCGGCGGTCAGATGTGCCGCGACCCCTGGGTGTAGACCGCCTTCGCCCTGGGCGCTCTCAAGCGCGATCCGGACCCATCGATACGCCAGCCGGGCGGCCTTCTCGCAGCTGCTGGTCATGCCTTGGCGCTTCTGTGGCGAGCGGCGTAGAAGCGATCGAACTCGTGGTGGAGTTTGATCGAGCGCGCCTTCCGTGGATCAAGTGGTTCTGCACCGGCGCCGGCGATCGCGTCCGTGGCCGTCAGGCAGACCGGGCAGTGCCGGTACTGATCGACGTCGTGCGGCCAGTTGATGGCGCACACTGTGCAGCGCAGCGCACCGGCGGAGTTGATCGTTCGCGAGCCGCGCGTGGGTTGCGCGTTGCGAATCGCGAACCCCAGCAGGGTGCCCCCGATCACGGCGCCGATCCCCACCGCGATCAGCGCCCATGTCATGATCGCCTCCTGCCGCTGGGTGACCGCAGGCCATCTGCCGCAATTTCAACCGTCACCGTAGTTCTCGCTCCGCGTTCGCGACCGTGTCCTCGCACCATTCCAGCCAGGCCGGCACTAGCGGGTGCGCGGTGATCGGTGACTCGCCCAACCGGTAATAGAGCACCTCGAGGATTGTCCGCGCGACGTACGCGCTGAATCCGCGGTCCCCGTCCGGTCGCCGACGGAGATACTGCTCTCGGAGAGCCGCAGCCCACGGCCAGCCGGCGGTCATCGAGTTCGTGCGCACGTACATCCGCGTCAGCGCCTGTGCCGCGAAGTAGCCAATGTCGCGGGCAGCCAGCGCGAGCGCGGCGTGGTCGAAGTCGATACCCGCGACCGCGTTCTCGGTGATGATGAGATTTCCGGGCTGGAAGTCGCCGTGGGTCAGTACCGATCGTTCGTCATCGAGTACCGCGAGTAAGGCGATGAGCCGCTCGGCGAGCTCGCGTGACCGCTCGCCCGATCCTCGATGCCTGGCACCGATCCGCTCGGCGCACGCCCGGAGCTTCGCCGCCTCGTCCACCACGCCAAGCTCCGGCACGCCCGCCGCGTCGAAGGGGTGGAGCTTCGCCAGCCAGCCACCGGCCAGCCGCACCGCACCGATCGCGGGCAGCCGATCATCCAGCCAGCATTCGAGCGTCTCCCCGGGCACCTCCGCCTGGAGCAGCGTCGGAGGATCGCAGACCAGCCCCAGCGGCTCGGGAATCGTCAGCCCGCGATCCTCGCCAAACCCACCCCACCAAAGCGCACGCATCAACTCCAACACCCGCGCCGGCGCACCGGCGGCGGACCGCCGCTTCACTCCCTTACCGATCACCGCCACATCCACCAGCTCATCCCGCAGGCGCGCACTGACCAAATAACGGGCAAGCGGCGGCGCCTCACGCCGCAGCACAACCCCGCGCACGTCCATCAGCCTGAGCCCCCGCGCCTGGAGCACCGACGCCAGCGCCTCTGCAGCAGACGCCGGCGACGCCAGACCAAGAGCCTCGAACTCGAGGATTTCCTCCAACCGAGCGGTATGCATCACACTCACGGCTCCCGAACCCTCAACAACGCCGGATCCCACACATTCCCCAGCCACCGCGGCGCCCGGGCGAAACCGTCCAGGAGGTCGGCAGCGATCTGACCAAGCAACGGCGGAAAGACCGGACGCCCGCTCCCGGGCTCGATCAACTCCAGACGCTCGGACTCATCAATCCCCGCCACCGACGCGAGGAACACCAGATTGAGATCCTGGATCACCCCCGGAGCCAGAACCTCCGCGATATACACAAGCCGACCCGGCTCCAACTCGACATCGACCTCCTCGCGCAACTCCCGCACAAGCGCCTCCAACACGCCCTCCCCCGGCTTCACGCGACCCCCAGGCAAAGCGTTATACGGCCGATCACGACGTCGCTGGCGCGTGATCGCCACACGTCCATCCAACACAACCACCGCTCGCGCCTTGACATCCACCATCAACCCCCAGCGCTCACCGGTATCTCAGCTTGCGCTGCTTACGCCGCGCATGCCTCCGCCTGCGCTGCTGACGCTTAGTCAACCCCGGATGCGCCATAACAGCCGCCTCCAAATCGCGATGACCTCCAGCCGCGGTTGCGCACCACGACCTCCAAACCCACCCATAGAGGCCGTCAGCAGGAACACACCCGCAATCAGAGCGAGCCTCATCGCTCACCACCAAGTCTACTACCAGCCCGATCCAAACACCCCGCCCCCCAAGAAAACCCACAACCCACCGCAAGCTGCCAAACGCCCACCCCGCCACCGCAGCACCCGCCGCCACCCCCCCAGCCGCATAGACAAGCATCCTCCACACCCAACCCGCGTCCGAACGCACACACCACAACATCCGCAACCCTCCCACCACGGCGGACGTCCACCAGCGCCACCCGCCCCACCCCGATCAGCTCCCAAGCGAAAGCGCCGATAACCCCACACCACACCAATCGCCGGCTCCTCACCTTCAAGGATCACCTCAACCCCCCGGACGCGCAGATCGCACCCGGGCGCAAACCCATGACGCCACCTCACCCGACCCCAATGCGCATCCTCAACCCCCGCCAGCCACACCACCACGACACGGCCCCACCCGGCGCGAACCTCCGCCAAACAACCCACCATCGCAGAGGATCCTCGAGACCCGCCACGCGGAACCCAGCCGCACCAGCACCAAGGCCGCGGCGATCGGGTCGATCGCACCAACCGCCGCGCCCAACACGAACGCCCGCGCCCAACCCAGACCAACGAACCAATCAGCCGCGCCCCGCCACCATCACCATCGTGACGACGACCAGACCAATCGCCAGCAAGAAAACGGACCGCGCCTGGACCCGCAACTCACCCGCCGACAGCAAGAAGGCCGCCGACTACACCAGCAGCGGCAGGAACACCACCACAATCAGATCGAGATCCACGCGCACGCCAGAACACCCGGAATCAGCCCAATCGCCAGACCGCCGAGCACGAGCACCGCGGATACGGGACCCCAATCAAGCGCGCAGACCGGCCAGCACCACGATCGCCGGGAGCAACCCGATCAACGGCTCGCCATGTGACATCCCGCCCCATTCTCAGCCACCGACAGGGTCGTTTCGGTCGCGGGCGAGAAGACTCCGGTTAGCAGGGGGGAGCTGACTCAAGCCCGCGGGGGGGCAACTCGGGCGCTGGCCGTGCAGACACTGGGGCGCGCGAGCGCGACCCTGAGTCGGTGAACACCGTCAGGTATCAAACCCACGAGTCCGCGGTCACCGGTCACCCACACCGGAACGGTCGCGTTCGCTGCCGACCAGTGCTCAGCGAAGCCCGAGGCGGTATCTATAGAGGCGATTGGTCTGCGCCGCCGGTGGAAGATCCTGCCGCGCTCAGCGGCCCGGCGATGGCCAAGCCGCCCGCCCGGCGCCTGCGCCTGCACTCGGTTCTGCCCGGCGAGGCGCCGGTCGCGTGGGCGGCGCACCCGTCGCTCGCCGGAGATCGCCGCGGCCTGCGCGCGGTCTGGGCGTTTCTGGGACCAGCGTTCATCGCCTCGGTTGCCTACGTGGATCCGGGCAACTTCGCCACGAACTTCGCGGGAGGCGCGAACTATGGCTACCTCCTGGTGTGGGTGATCGTCGCCGCGAACCTGATCGCGATGCTGATCCAGTCGATGAGCGCCAGGCTCGGGATCGCCGGAGCAAGAACCTGGCCGAGGTGTGCCGCTACGCCGCGACTCCTCGCTCATGGGTGGATTGGTAAACCGGCCGAGCATCTCCCGAGCGGCGGCCGCCGTCGCCACGCTCATCGTCTTCCTCAACCTGTTCCTGCTCTACAGCACGTTCGCCGGCGGATAGCCATGCGCTCACGCACCCCATCCATCGCGACCAAGTCCGGACTCCGAAACATTGTCGCGTCACTTCGCCTCGATAGCGAGAACCTGACTGGTGGGCGCACGGCTACTCCAGCTCGTCTCCCTCGCCGTCCGGGTGGACGTGGCGCACAAAACCACACGCTGGTGAGAGAGATCCGGGCACACACGGTCGAGCCTGATCGGGCTCGGGACCGGTCACGCCGAGCGCCACCACCCCCAACCGACGGAGAAGAGAAACGATGCTCGCCGACCTCATCGTAGCCGTCGTGGTGCTGGCGTTCGCGGCCCTGGGCTGGTACGTGCTCCAGCACCTGGACTCGGCGATGTTCCCAGACGAAACCAGCCCGCACGGCGGCGACCCCAGCACCTCACCCGACGCCGCCGCGGCGACGCCCGCTGACAGACCAGCAGACAGAAAGGATGGTGGACGCTTCGATGCCCAGGCGGAACAGGAACGCACGCCGCGTCGAGCGCGGACGCTGTGGCGCCGTAATCACGATCGCCGCTGCTCCTCGGCGCACGGCCCGAATCACAGTGGCCGAGGGACTCGACATCTACCTCGCGGCGCTCAGGGACGGCTCCGCGCTCAGTGCCGCCAACCGACCGTACAAACCGGCCGCGATCGACCAGTACCAGCGGATCGCGGAGCGGACGCTGAAGCCGAAGCTAGGCCAGTACCTTCTGTGTGACCTTCAGCACCAGGACATCCACCGCCTAGTGGGCGCGCTCCGGGCCGAGCGAACCGGTACCGGCACGATCCACGCCACCCTTGACTTGCTGCGGGCCGTGTACCGCCACGCGATCAAAGCGCGGCGACGCGTGGACTGATCCTACCTCCGGCGCAGGCAGCCGGCTGGCTAAAGCCGCGTGAACGTAGTGAACGGCATCGCGTCAACGTCGATGTGTCAATGTGACTCTCGACGCGGGCGCGATTCGCGAGAGCTTCCCGAGGTCGGGATCGTCATTCTGTCCGCGTACGTGCAGGTCGAGCACGCCGCCGATCTGCTCGACCGCGGGCGACAGCCCTGAGCTCAGCTGGGGGCCGCGCATGTCGCTCCGCGGTGTTCCAGGCGGTGCCCACGATCTCGACCCGGTCATGCACGAGCATCGCCCCGAGAGCGTCGAGCAGCGACTGCCGTGATCGACGACCGGACGGCGCAATCCTGCCTTCGAGTCATCAGCATTGCCTCGCGCGGTGGTCTGGAGGCATTGAAGCCTGCATCAATCCGACAACGGGTACCAGCAGGGACTCGAGTCTATGGCTACCTCCGAAGACATCCGACAAGCGGCGAGCGATCATCGCTCTCACCTAAAGGGCACACACTCCGACGAGGGATCGCGATGAACGCAGCAGGCTTCAGCCGAGAGGACATGTTCAACCAGGGCGACACCAATCACCCGGATCGCTCGCGACTCCAACCCGTTGCCGCCGCGCCCACCGAGACGGCCAACTCGCGCACCGGGACCTCCGAAAGCCGGCGGCGGGTGGGTCTGCCCGCTCACCCCATCGAGCGTGAGGCCGACGAGTTGCCGGACGCACTCGACGCATTCCTGGCTAAGTTGTCAAACACGCGACTGCTGCGGCGCGAGGAGGAGCGGACGCTCGCGCGTCGGGTGGAGCGCGGCGACCTGGCCGCCAAGGAGCGGATGATCGAGGCGAATCTCAGGCTGGTGGTCGCGCTCGCCAAGCGCTATCGCGGCCAGGGGCTGCCGTTCCTGGACCTGATCCAGGAGGGCACGATCGGCTTGATCCGTGCCGTGGAGCTGTTCGACCACCGGCGCGGGCTCAAATTCTCCACCTACGCGACCTGGTGGATACGCCAGGCGATGGCCCGCGCGCTGGCCAACAAGAGTCGCACGATCCGGCTGCCGATTCACATCGCCGAGCGGGTGCGACGAATCCGCAAGGCCGAGACATATCTGAACGTGACGCTCGGACGCTCGCCCACGAGCGAGGAGATTGCGGCGTACGTCGCCCTGCCCGTGGACGAGATCGAGCGCCTGCGCCAGGCCTCGGCTGCGGTGCTGTCGCTCGACCAGCCGGTTTCCGATGAGGACAGCCGGACGCTCGCCGAACTCACCGGGGTCCGACAGCCCGCAACGGCTGACGCAGATGCGATCGATGCGCTCGAGACGCTGCTGCCACTGATGCAGCAGCTCGACCCGCTCCAGCGGCGCGTGCTGGCCCTGCGCTGGGGGCTATGGGGTGAGCGATGCCACTCCATCGAGGCGACCGCGCAAACGATTGGCATGAGCCGCGCGCACGTCCGTGAGATCGAACGTCGATCCCTGCGGCAACTGCAGGCGAACGGGAGCGCTGAAGACGGCCAGCTTTGCGCCGCATAGCCACGGCGATACGGGAGGCATAGCGGCCCGCCGACGCCGCACCATCCGTCCCGCGGCGCCCAGGCCGATCGTGACCCACTTGTGGGCCGGGTCCGACGATCGAACCCGGATCTGTTGTGCAGACAGCTGAGGGTCACTGCGACCGTGGTTCACCTTCGCCAATGGCCTCTTCGTAGTCGTTCCAGTAAAGGAGTGCAACGTGGTCACGTCAGCTTCACCGGTGCCGACAGCGCGGGAGACTCGCGACGCTCTCGAGGAAATCTGCAGGCCGACTCCTCGACACTCCGCTCGATCCGGACGCTTGCTGCCGCCGCCGCGAGAGAGTCGGACCTCGCCGCGCGGTTTGAGGCCAAGCTCTTGGCGCTCTCGCACGAACGATTGCGGCTCCTCGACGCTGAACTCGAGGCCTTGGTCGCCTCGGTGATGCGCGCCTATGCCGATCGAGTCGAGCGACGGCTCGTCGACTTCTGCGAATCCACGCAGAAAGCGGTCGGAGCTCCGACCGGGGGATTGCTCGCCCCGCGAGAATCACGCGTGTCTCCTCGCCGTGACCTGGACATCGTCCCGGTTGGCCACGACGAGTGGCTCGCAGATCAGCTCTCAGAGCTTGCCGGGCGAGCGGTAGACATTTTCCGAGACCGGCTCGCCGGCCAGGTTGAGGATGCGATTGAGTCGCTGGAGGATCGGATCGACCGCGCCGTCCAGTGCCAGGCGCAGGGAGAGCAGGCCGTGCGCGACCGGGCCGACGAGCTCGCGCGAGTTAGTCAGCGCATCGACCAACTAGCCCAAGCACTGGAGGCACCTCGATGACAGCTAACCCGCACCCCGACACCCCGCTCTTTCCCGTCGCGGCGAAGCTAAAATTCACTATGCGCGATGAGGCTCGCTGACCGCGGCATCGCCGCTGACGGCCTCTGGAGAACCCCAACTTCCTGGAGGTTGTTATGTGGCGTGATTGCACGAAGAAGGCCAGCGCGACCGGAGCAATCAGCGAGCTTTCCGACGATCGGTTCGGCCGGTTCGCGGAGCGGTTTGTTCGCGTGTTTGGGATGCCGTGGTTCCTCGCCGGCCAGACCGTGGTGATTGGCGCGTGGGTGGTGATCAACGCGCTCGGTGGGCTGCCTCACTTCGATCCGTACCCGTTCATCTTCCTGAACCTCATCTTCTCGGCGCTCGCCGCGTACGCGGCGCCGTTCATCCTGCTGGCGGAAAGCCGCCAGGCCGATCGCGACCGAGCGCAGACGCGCGCCGAGGAGCGCCATCACGACGAGCTCGAGAGGCGGCAGCAAGAGTTGCTCGAGCAGGACGCATCCCAGACTGAGCAGATCGCACGGCTACTCGAGCAAGACACAGCTCAGACCGAGCATCTCGCGCAGCTGCTCGAGCACGTCCACCTACTGCTCGAGCGAGAAAGCAACCAGACCGACCTGATCGCCTCGCTCGCTGCCCGGACCGTCGAGATGGCGCAGGCAAACCAGACGCTGATACGCGAGATCCACGCCCACGCGGTCCGACGCGAAAGCAAAGACGGCCAGCTCTCGAAAGACGAACTGACGCGTGCGATCACCCACGAGATCCACGCACACGGAATCGGGACCGAGCAGCCGAGCGCCCGGCGGCCCACACGACCGCCCGAGTCCGCCGGCGCACACACTGGGGCGGGCGGATCGCCACGCGGTCCGGTGTAAGACACACACTAGGCAGCACGAGGCCGCGTGCCGCCGACTCGCGGGATAGGGAACGCCCTCAAGACGGCTGCGGCTGGCGTGCACCCGAATTCCTCTGTTCGAGGCGGACCCGGTGCAAGTGCGGAGAGCCGTGGCCTGGCGGCCGCACGAGAGACCCCGGCGACACATGCGCACAACGACCCGGATCGGTGCTCTCACCGGGGCTTGGCCGAAAGCAATTAGCGCGGCCGCCTCGATCCGCATGTCCTCGGCCAAGTCGTCGATGTCGACGACGACAGTTGGGTCCACGGTGAGCCCGAGGCTTAGCGTGTTCGCGTACGGCAACGCCGCCACGCGCGGCGCATGATTCTCACGAATCTCGACCAGCGAATGCAGGGCGCACACCGGCACCGCCTGGACGCAGACCGGATGTCGAGGAAATGGCACATTCGACACGCTCAACGCGAACGACCGGGGACGCGCCCGCTACCGTCGCGTGGTCTCTCACAGAGATGAAGTCGGGGATCATGATCCCCCCCGGCGCTCTGAGAGTTGTAGCCGAGGAGGCCCCTTACCTTGTCGCGCATTGGATCAGGGAATAGGTTCAACACGGTTAGCCGGCGCTCCTGATCGAGCTGAAGCAGCAGATCGACCGCGTCGTCGGTTGCCAGCCGGCAGAGCAGCGCGCCAACGTCACCGTCCGAGCGGTTGCGAAGGAACTCGCTGCGACGCTCGTCGTCGAGCTCCTCAAACATGTCGGCCTGAAGCCCCTTGTCCTGTGCGACAGCCTGGAGGATCTCCTCGCCCTGCGCGTGCGAGGCGGCCTGGACCAGGTCGGCCAGCTGCGCCGGGTGCAGCCCGCGGAAGCCGGCGGTGGACGAGCCGGAGCACGTCGATGAATCCCGGCCGACAAACGGCTCCGTCTCCCACCATCCCACAAACCGAGCGTGCTGACCACGATGAGTCCGCACACGCTTGGGTAGCAGGCGGCGTAACCGCCCTCCGAACGTCGGTCGATGCCAGCCACTCGCCACGAGCCCCGCGCGTACACGAGTTCGATCTCGCTCGCCCGCACCAGCCGCACCGAGGTGGTGTCGATCCGGCTGCGGCCGAGCACGTCAGCGCGCAGCAGCACCTCGCCCTGGCGGCGCTGGAACCGCGCGATGTTGAGCTTCGTGGACACCGCCTGCACTCCGGACGGCCCCAGCCTTGCGATCCCGCTGGCGGGGACGAGCACCTCCCGTCCGCCGATTCGCGCTTTCAGCCCTACCACGGGCGGCCGCTCAGCAGCGCCGTCGAGGCAGACGATCAGGTCCTCAATCGGGCCGAGCCGGTCGCCGCGAGAATCGAACAACGGGCTTCCGACGACCGACAGGTGCACGGGCATGTTCGTCACGGCCGGTAGCGCGTGGCGATCGACACCACCAGCCCGAGAGTCGCCTCGACCAGCGGCTTCTTGCTTCCGGGTCGCCGCGCCGAGCGGCTGCGAGCGTCCTCCCTCATCTGGTCGCACGAGTCGTGCCGTGGCGAGCCTCGCCCAGTAAAGCCACTGGCACGTCAGGCAGCTCGCGAGGCGTCGCCGGCAGACATCGCTGCTCAGCGATGCGTCCATCCGGGGGCTTCCGGCCGAGTCCAGCTCCAGTTCGAGGCGGGTCTGACCGCCCGGCGGTCCTGGCCGATGGGCTTCGGACGTATCGCCGGGTGCCTCGTCAGAGGAGAGAGCACGGCGATAGGGAGTGATCGCGAGCCGCCGCCAGCCGTCGTCGGGCAACCCGCAGCCTCTCTGACCCTGGCTGGTGTCAGTTGATGAATTCCCGCTAGCTGCAATGCGCCCGCGGCGTCCCGGTGCGATCCTGGAGCGGATGCCTCTGCGCTGTCTGTTAGTCGACGACAGCACCCGTTTTCTCGAGGCGGCACGAGCGATGCTCGAGCACGACGGGGTAGAGGTCGTGGGTGTCGCGTCGACGGCGGAGGACGCGATCGCGTCCGTCAGTCGGCTCGATCCTGACGTGGTGCTCGTGGACATCGCCCTCGGCCGCGACAGCGGATTCGAGCTGGAGCGGAGACTTGATCGCGAGGTGCACGGGACCTCACTGCACGTCGTGTTGATTTCGACTCACGCCCGCGAGGATTTTGCCGAGCTGATCGCGGTAAGTCCCGCCGCGGGGTTCGTGTCCAAGTCAGAGCTCTCGGGCCGGGCGATCCGTGCTCTGATGAGCAGGCGGGATCGCCCCCGGTGAGCAGCCGATCAGCGATTGCCTGGCTGGCGTGCCTCGAGGAACTTGATCACGGCAAGGACGCGGCGATGATCGTCGTCGGTCTCCGGGAGTGACAGCTTGGCGAGGATGCTGTGTACGTGCTTCTCGATCGTGCCCTCGGTCACCCACAGCCGGCGTGCGATGCCCGCGTTGGAGCGGCCCTCGGCCATCAGCGCGAGCACCTCCCGCTCGCGCTCGGTCAGCTCGCCGAGCGGATCATCGACGTGTCGGGAGGCGACCAGCTCCTGTACCAAGGCCGGGTCGACGACCGAGCCGCCGCTGGTGATCCGCTTGAGCGTCTCGATGAACTCCTCGACGTGCGTGACCCGGCTCTTGAGCAGATATCCGCTGCGCCGTCCACTGGCCAGCAGGTCCGTTGCATGCTCCACCTCGATATACGCTGACAGCACGACGATCGCGATCTGCGGGAGCTCTTCGCGGATCGCGCGGGCTGCGTCGAGCCCCTCGGTGGTGTGGGTGGGGGGCATCCGGATGTCGACGAGGAGCAGGTCGGGCGTCTGCTCGCGCGCGAGTGCGGTCAGCTCCGGACCGTCGGTGGCCTGGCCGACGACATCGAAGCCGGACTGCTCGAGCAGGCTCGCAATGCCCTCCCGCAAGAGGATGTCGTCATCGGCGATGACGACCCGCATGCGGCCGGTCGGATGGGGCATCGCGGCCTGATTTTGGAGCTCGGTCATTCACGTAGTATCGGCTACTCGCGCAACCGCGCTGCGGGCAACGACTGTCTCGATCAGTCACCGACGTGCGCGCCTCGGCGAGACTGGCGAAGCGCTCTGAGGCTCGGCTCGGCCAAGCGAACGGGTTCGAGCGACCTGCGACTGCGATCGATCCGGGCAGCCGCCGCGCAGACGCCCGGCGCTCGAAGTTCCGGTTGACAGCCACGGAGCGCAGCTGGCTGCGACACGCCAGAGAGATACGGGACGCGACCCGACCTCGATCCGGCGATCTAAAGGCCTTGGCATCGCACCGTCGATCGTTCCGACCATGCTGTGGGTGGCTGACCTGATACGCACGATCCACCGGCCGGTCCGGGCCACCGCCCGAGAGGGCCTGGCTCGGACGCGACAGTGTCATCGGGCGCGCGCCCCGGGACGGCGCCGGTGAGGCCGGCGTCCTGGAGCGCGCATTCAAATACCATGGCCCGCTTGCTCGAAGAGAATCGTGACGAGTTCTCGCAGCTTGCCGCCGAGCAGGCGGCGTTGCGACGCGTCGCAACGCTAGTAGCGCACAGCGCCCCTGCGGAGAAGGTGTTCATCGCCGTCGCCGAGGAGGTCGGCCGGCTGATGGGCGCCGACGTCAGCCACCTGATCCGGCGCGAGCCCGACGCCACCGCCACGGTGCTGGCCGGGTGGAGCACGCGCGGTGACCACATGCCCGTCGAAACCCGGTTGGCGCTGGGGGGCGATAGTACGTGGACGGCGGTCGCGCGTACACAACGGGTCGCTCGGAGGGACAGCTATGAGGGCGCGGCGGGTCCGATCGCCGCCGGCCTCCGCCAGCTGGGGATCCGCTCTTCGGTCACCGCGCCGATCTTCGTGGCCCGCCACCTGTGGGGAGCGATCGCCGTCTCCTCCAGAGACGAGCCGGTACCGCCCGAGACGGAGCCGCGGCTTGAGAACTTCGCGGAGCTGGTCGGCACCGCCGTCGCAAACGCCGAGGCCCGAACGCAGCTCCTCGCTTCGCGAGCGCGGATCGTGGCGGCCGGCGACCAGGCCCGGCGCCGCATCGAGCGGGATCTCCACGACGGCATGCAGCAGCGCCTGGTTTCGCTGGGGCTCGACCTGCGTGTCGCCCAGACGATGCTTCCACCTGAGCTGAGCGAACCGCGCGCGCAGCTGGACCGGATCGCGGACGAGCTCGATATGGCGATCGACGAGCTGCGCGAGATCTCGCGTGGCATCCATCCGGCGATCCTCTCCGAGGGCGGGCTGGCGCCGGCGCTGCGTACGCTCGCCCGCCGCTCGGCCCTTCCGGTCAAGCTCAATGCGCAAGCCCCGGTTCGGCTACCGGAACCGGTCGAGGTAGCCGCCTACTACGTCGTTTCAGAGGCCATCACCAACGCGGTCAAGCACGCGCACGCCTCGGTCGTGCACGTTGACGTCGAGCAGCGTGACGGCGTGCTGGCGCTTACGGTGCGCGACGACGGAGTCGGCGGCGCGGATCCCCAGAAAGGATCCGGACTGATCGGTCTCCGCGACCGCATCGAGGCCCTTGGCGGGACGATCGCCGTCGACAGCCCCAGCCGCCAGGGAACATCGATCACAGCAGAGCTTCCAGTGCCGTCCCCGTGACTGCACGCAGTACGAGCCGACCACCGGGCGGCCGCGAAGCGCTCGGCTGGCCGCCGACCGGCGGCATTTGATCTTTCGGCCTCGGCGGGCCTCTGCCCGCCCTCTGGCGATGAGGCTCGCTGTCGAGTGCGCCGGCGCTGGTTTCTGCCAGACGGTGCTAATGGCTTCTACCTGCATGTCCGCTCGAGCGGATCCCGATGTCAGTGAGGCCGCAGGCGCCGAAATCTGACTCCATTCAGCAGTGCCAGCCGTAGCTCGTAGACGACCAACGCGGCGTCGCCCCGGGTGCTGATGAGTCTCGTCGACCGTCGATTCTCGACGGTCCGTCATCGCCGGAGGCGTGGAGCGTGCTTTTCACCGAGCGGGCCGCCCCGGACGTTGAACTCGCTCAGCAGCCCGCGTTCTTCGGCGATCTCAACCTCGATCAGGTGGTGCGGGCGTCATCGCCCGGAAAGACGCGTATCACCTCGCGCCGTTCTTCCATTCGCCACTGAGTGACCTGGACACCATTCGCTTTCGCCAGGAGGTCTTTGCAGACCTGGAGCGGCCCGAGGTGTATGGCCTTGCGACTGCGTTCGCCAAGCAGGAGCTCGTCGCGCACCACACGCGCCAGCGGCGCGCGCTGCGCGAAGGACTTTCGCACTACCACCTTTCCCGCGGATTTCTCAACGCGGTGCTCGCGTACTGCAAAACCGCCGAGCGTCTGGCAGACGGCGTGGCGGCCGTGGGGGCGCGCGCTCGTGGCCTGACGGGCTGCGTGATTATCTCATCGGCTACTGTGACGGGGCGGCGTTTCGCGGCCCCTCCTTCAGCCGGACGATCCCGCCACGCGACGACGGCGCCGGCCACGAGATGGCCGCGCTGCGCGACCGCGTCCTGAGCATCGTGGCCGACTGGACAATCCACCGACCACATCGTCAGCTTCTTCACCGCGCTGCGCACCGAGCTCGCGTTCTACGTCGGGTGCCTCAACCTCTACGACCGGCTGTCGTTTCACAGTGATCGATCTCCATGCCCCATCCCCCACCCGCCGAACGGCACGGTTGGCAACGCCCACGGCCTGTACGACCCCTGCCTGGCTCTGCGCCTCGACGGGCCGGTACAGCGCAACGACCTGCGCGCCGACGAAACGCCGCTGATCATCATCACCGGGGGCCAACCAGGGCGGCAAGTCGACATTCCTCCGGAGTCTCGGGCTGGCCCAACTGATCACTCAGGCCGGCATGTTCGTCGCCGCCGACGCACACGACGCCACCGTCGCGTGCGCCGTCTGCCACTACAAGCGCCAGGAGGACGCGACGATGACCGCCGGCAAGTTCGACGAAGAGCTCGCGCGGATGAGCCGCCTCACGGCTGCGATCGACACCGACGACCTGCTGCTCTGCAAGTCGGGCGCTCGACGTGGCGCCGGCTGCGCCCAATACGGATCGTGTGCACCACCGGCGCCGTGTCGTCGTTGAGGAGCAACGGACCTCGGGGACGGTCGCGATGACGCGCTGAACCCCAACCGCTTCATCATCGAACGTGGCCGCGATCGGAGCGATGGCACAGCCGGGGCCCCGAGGACGAACGCGTGACTAGGGCCCAGCCATCAGCTGAGCCACGGCCGGCGCGATCTTCTGGTTACGAGCTCCGATCGCGAGCGGAAAGAGATCGAGCCGCCGTGGATGCGAAGCCCGCTTTGGGGTAATAACACGACTGCATCCGACTACAGCCGCGGCGGCCAACCAGTCCCGGTCGACGGACGCCCGGCACGGTGCCGACCGGCAGGAACACTTCAGTTGCACACCCCAGCCCGCAGGAAAGACGAGTCGGATGCTTGCTGTGAAGACACCGGCCGCACAAGCGGACCCTTGTTGCGTGAAGATCAGCACGGATCGCAGTCGCCAGCAGAGCGCCGCCGACGCGCAAGCCGTCTCCACGCTGCGACACGACCGGCATCTGCCCTGCACGTGAAATCCGGGGCCTGGTCGATCACCTCGAAGCCCTCCCCCGCCCTCGGCCCCTCGCCGGAACTGGCGGACCGGGTCGACGGGTGACGATCACAACGCGGACGGTGCGGTCGACCGGTGTCTGGCGGGATTGGGGGTCGCGCGCGCTTCACGTTGTCGCGGCGCGCTCGCGCGACTCGAGATATGGGGCGAGGTATTTTGCGGCGGTCTTGGTTGGCGGCGACCAGGTCGGTTTCTCGCTGATCTCCGAACTCGATCCGTGCTCACCGGTGATGTGCGCGCTGAGGTACAGAGGCTTACGGCCACCCAAAAGGACGCTGTGAATCACCGGGTGAAAGCCGGTTGGCTCGATTGGCGCGCCTGCGAGCGCTGCGATCGCCTGCGCCGCCACGTCGGCCTGCTGCGCCGCAAGCCCGCCGTCCTTGACCGCAAAGTCGGTGGCGTCACCCGCCGCGAACACGCGCTCAAGGCCCTGGACCTTGCAGTGGACGTCCACCGGGATGAAGCCGTGCGCGTCACGCTTTGGTACTCCCGGCGTCGACGGGCCGAAGAGGTCGGGCAGCGCGATCACCCGATCGAAGTGCAGCCGCCGGGTTCCGGGGTGGATCGAGACCTGCCCCGGCTCGGGCGTCTCGCAGTCACCGAGGCGATAAAGCGGATCCCATGGTCGGTAAGTAGTCGCCCCACCGCCTCGCTGACCGCTGAGCCGAAGATCGCCAGCGGAGCGTCCTCGGGAGTGATCAATGTGATCGAGACGTCCCCGTTCATGTCCCAGGCACGCTGGGCGGTCGTCAACGCGAGCTCGTAGAGGACAAGCGGCCAGGGGATCCGGGTGGGAGCGAGGAACGCGAGCTTCCGCGCATACCCCGCCTCCACGTCCTGGATGAGGCCGTGCAGTTGCTCGTCAAGCCGCCGGTCATCCAGTGTCAGCGCGTGCCGGAAGCGAGGATGGAGCCTTGCGCCAAGCGCTAGCAGCAGCGCGTCGTAGGAGATCTGCATGCCGCCTTCCGTGTGCACGACGGGCTGGTTCGGGTCGAGCCACTCAATCGCGTCCCGCTTGAGTTTCACGCCGATGTCGCGCGCGATTGGCTCGAGCGGGTCGCGCCGCGCGCGGCTGCCGCCGAACGGCTCGCCCACCCGCATCGGGCGGTCAACGAAATCCTCCTCAGGGGCAATCAGCGTCGCATCGATCCGCTCACCGGCGAGATCGCGCAGCGCGAGTGCGGCCTCGAGCGCGGCGACCCCTCCGCCGGCGATCAGGACGCTGAGCCGCTGTGAATGGCTGCTGGTCACCAAAGACCACGGTTCGGTCGCACCTCTGCCGCGCACATCGCACACCGGCGGCGCTCGGGGCACGTCAACGTCCAGGAGTCGTCCGGTCCGAGGATCACCACACCATCTCCGAGTTTCAGCCTCGCAAGGCCGGCTCACACCCATCGACGGAAGCCGCGTATCCAACCCTGTGAGTTCGAACAGTCTTCGCACCTGTGGTGATCCGTCGGTGATCTTGAGGCGCTCGTCCCGCTGATCCGAGAGCGCGTGCCGGATGAGCACGGCAAGCCCCGCCGCGTCCATGAACGTGACCGCGTCGAGATCTACTACCAGGGCTCTGGCGTCGGTCGATTCGGCATCACGGAGCAAACTATCCAGGTGGGGGGCCGTTGCGATGTCGATCTCCCCGCACGCCACGACGATCACAGTCCCGCCTCGCAGTAGGACAACATCTATTTGACAGTGAGGCGCCGCAGTGGCTCTTTGCGGGAGATGCGCGTCGTGTTGCGGAACCGCTGCCGCTGAGAGCGCCCGTGGCCCGTGATTCTGTGGGGACGTGGCACCGCAGCGTGCCTGAGTCGCGACCATCCGCTGCTTGGATTCCAAGCGCCGCCGCGTGCCGCCAACGCGCTTCTGACGCCTAGTGGTCCGCTTCTGATGCGTCATGACACGGCTCCTAATGCGATGAACTCAGGCCGCGGTAACGCGCCACGACCTCCAAACCGGTGGAGAAGAGGCCGTCAGCGAGAATGCTCTCGCGATGCGAGCGAGCCTCATCGCTCAGGGTTTAACCATACTCCACGGGGGACCGCGCGCTCTTACGGCTACTAGGGCCTTTCGCCGCAAGACGGAGCTGAACCCTTGCCGAGCCTCAAGAGCCAGTGGTCGCTCGCCGGGTCCGTCTGACGGCATCCCGGGCACGGCGCCCCCAACCGCTCCAGGATGACGTCGCCGCGATCGGATCGGTGGCCCCTCCGGCGGCGCCGAGCAACGAACGCTGGCGGCCACCCAAGCCGGCCAGGAGATGGGCCACGGCCGCCACGATCACCATCGTGACCCCCCGACCGCGACAAGCAGTGCGCTGGCGGACGGTCGGCGCCGGTTCGCCCGCCAGAATTGCTTGCGAGCGATGAGGCTCGCTCGGACCGCGGCGCCGCCGCTAACGGCCTCTGGAAAGGAACGGATCTTCCAGGAGGCCGCGATGTCGCACAACAGCGAGCGCATTACGGCAGTCACTGCGCGCCGCTCACGCTCCAGTGACTCCCGGGACCGCTTCGGCCGGTTCGCCGAGCGGTTGGTTCGCGCGTTCGGCATGCGCTGGTTCCTCGCCACACAGACCGCACTGATCGTCGCCTGGGTGGTGACGAATTCTCTGGCCCGGCTGCCGCACTTCGACCCCTACCCGTTCAGCTTCATGAACCTCGTGTTCTCGGCTCACGCCGCCTACGCCGCGCCCTTCATCCTTCTAGCGGAGACCAGGCAGGCGGATCGCGACCGGGCCCGAGCGCGGGCGGAGGAGCGCCATCACGACGAGTTGTGTCAGGCGACCGACGAGAGCCGCCGATTTAGCATCCGATGGCGGCTCCGCGCCGGTCCGCACGCAGGAAGGGACCGGCGCACCGGACGGAAATCGATGCGTCCGCGCGACGGGGACCGGTTAATCGTGCGCCGACCGGATTTCGAAACAAACACAACCGAGAATCGGAGGCCCCGCGCAGTTGGCTGGCCACGACATAGCGCGACTGGCGCCACTCATCCGCGGAGCCGTGGACATGAGCGCTCCGTCAGCTCAGGGACCCGGTGTGTTTAGTACGAGCCGTCCCGCCTCGAGGACCACAACTCCGTCGATCGTGAGGCTTGCCTCGGTCACGACGGCGTCGAGATGGATCGGCACCGAGACGGTGCCCCCGATCGCGGCGCTTGCCCCGAACGCGACGTGAACGGTGCCCAGGATCTTCTCGTCCTCGAGGACGTTGCCCGTGAGCCTCGCCCGGTCGTTCGTACCCACTCCCAGCTCGGCGAGGTTCGTGCCGCGCGCACCGTGTGCCTCGAGCAGCCGGAGGTACTCGGGGCCGAGACCTCCCTCGGCGGAAACGAGCCTGCCGTCTCGTACGCTCAGCGTCGCGGGCTCAGCCGATACTCCGAGTCGCGCGAAGCTCGACGCGACGATCCGCCCCTCGCCAGCCATGGGCGCGAGGAAAGCCTCCCCGCAGGGAGGTTGCCAAATGCGCCCGGATCCCGGAGGTTTCCGTCATCCGCGATGCCGCTGCGGCCGGTCAGGTCGAACGTCGCGTCGGTGCCAAGAGGACAGGTGACGCGCGCCGCCTTTCCTTCGGTCAATCGCTTCGCGATCGCATTCGAGCGCGCCGCCATGTTCTCGAAGTCGACCGTCATCGCTCGGGCGAGCATCTCCGGCGTTACGCCGGGCATTGTCGCGCCGCGGACGCCCGCGTCGGTGGCCCGCTTGCGCGCCATTGTGTGGCTGAGGGATCTGGTCGTCGCGGCGATGTAGATCTCGCAGGCGGCGTGCGCAGCGGCGATCGAAGCCGGCGGCTCGGTCCCGTCGGTGGCGCGCTCGTCCATGATCGCGAGCACCGCATCCGAGCCGCGTTCGGCGGCGGACCCCCGCAGTGCCTCGCCAATCATGCGCGTGCCCTCATCCGCGATGACCAGGGCGTCCTCCCCCGGTCCGACCCCCAAGCAATGCTCGATGATGATCGCCACGGCCTGCATGAGCTCGCTCATCGCGAACATCCTACGGACCGCTTTTGTCTGCGTTCGCTGCCGCATTCGGAGCGGCCCTGGCAGGCAGCCTGCGGCACGCCTGCGTGCGCGCTGCTGAACCCGCGCACCAGATGGCGCGCTCGTCACATCGAATCGATGAACTCGTCCACTGGAACGGCACTGAGCGTTTCGTAGCGCGCGGTCCCCCGGGCACCGGGTTCCAGCGAAACGCGAGCGATCGTCTTCTCGTCGGGCGCCTCGATCACGTTGACGAAGTCGACGTGGCCCAGCGTCGCCCATTGCGCCTTGACAGTCGCGCCCAGTGCCTCTACCTCCCGGTTGACATGCCGTATCCGCTCGGGATTGTTCTTGATCGTCTGCATGCGATGAGGGGTCAGCGTGGAAAGCATGACTTAGGTCGGCAATGCTCCTTCCACCACAATGTTGCGCGAGACGAGTTCTACCTGACGCGAAGATCACCTAACCCTCGTCGCCGGCGCCGGTCCGCGGCGGCGGTACGTCAGAACGCCGTGTCACGTGCGCCCAAAACGACCGCTCGAACTCTTTCCAGTCCTTCTCCGCCAACGGAACGTGCCGAGGGGAGT
>Ga0335079_10002307_pt1 | contig 22048 bp, 21 predicted proteins | sample Lox_Sample_33_FD_206719 | JGI IMG/M metagenome (GOLD analysis project Ga0335079, IMG submission 206719) | Soil microbial communities from Loxahatchee National Wildlife Refuge, Florida, United States - Lox_Sample_3.3 | ecosystem: Environmental > Terrestrial > Soil > Wetlands | place: USA... | reverse complement strand
ACAGCCCTATTCAACTTCCTGACCGGATATTCCGACAAGAACCGGTTCAACAAGCTGCTGGTGGCGCCCATCAATCTGCGCCAGCGTCTGGAAGAACTGATCCAGCGTGAGATCGAGCACCAACGGCGTGGCGAACCCGGCCGGCTGATTCTGAAGATGAATGCGCTGGAAGATGCTGCCCTCATCCGGTTGCTTTACGAGGCCTCGTGCGCCGGCGTCCAGATCGACCTCCTGGTGCGTGGCATCTGTTGCCTCAGACCGGGTATACCGGGCGTGAGCGAGAATATTCGCGTAACCAGCATTGTCGGCCGCTTCCTGGAGCATAGCCGCGTCTTTTACTTCCGCAACGGCGGCGCCGAGGAAATTTACCTCGGCAGCGCCGACCTGATGCCCCGCAATCTCAATCGTCGCGTAGAAGCTCTCTTTCCGGTCGAGTCTCCGCGCTTGCTGGCGCGTCTGCGCGACGAGATCCTGAATACCTATCTTGCCGACGAAGCCAGCGCTCGCCGCATGCGCAGTGACGGCAGTTACACACCCAAATCCCGCGACGGCAAGTTCGAAAGCCAGAGCTGGTTTCTATCCCAGCACGGTTCACGAGGCTGAGTCAGCTCCGAAACCGGCGGCAGGCCGGAAGGCTGCTCCGCAATATCTCTATCGAATGACCAGTGTCACCGAGGCAGTGTGACTCAGGCTTCCACTGGTTCCCTTCACGGTCACCGTGTAGGTTCCACGAACTGTTCTTTGGCCAATAGTAACCGTAAAAGCGGAGTTGCCGCTTGTGAGCGAGGTTGGCTTCAAGGTCGCGGTGACCCCGGTCGGCAGGCCGGAGGCGCTCAAGGTAACCGTACCCGTGAAACCGTTGAGTGGGGAGACGGTGACGCCGTAGGTCGCGCTGCTGCCGCGCGTGGTCGACCGGCTGGCAGGCGCGACCGCTACGCTGAAGTCGGGCGCGGGACCGGCCCCTGTCACGGTCAATGACGGTGTAGCCGAGTGGGCCAATGCACCGCTGGTGCCGGTGATCGTCAACGTCACAGTGCCGGTGGACGCGCCGACTGAAGCCGTCAGAGTCAAGGTTGAAGAGCCGGATCCAGTTATCGAGGTGGGATTAAAGCTTGCGGTGACCCCCGACGGCAATCCGGTTACTCGAAGCGCTACGGCTGAACCGAAGCCGCCGAGCGCGCCGGTAGTCACGGTATAAGTTGTCTGACCTCCCTGCGCCACGGACCGCGAACTCGGGGAGGCTGAGATGGTAAAGTCGGGCTGGCTGGGCAGGGTTGGCTTGGCACTGACCTGGCTCGAGTTGGTGCTCTCCGGATGGGACCCGCAGCTGGCAAGGGCCGAAACCTCGTAGTAGTACGTTGTTCCATTGGTTAAGCCGGTATCCGTGTAGGTGTTGACGGTTACAGAAGTGATGGTAGCTTCTCCGCCCGATGTTGTGCTGCGCTTCACGTTGTAGCTACTCGCGCCCGAAACTGCGGACCAGTTGAGCGAGATCTGAGCGTTGCCTGCCGTGGGGGTTAGTCCCGTGGGAGCCGAGGGAGCAACGCAAGACGAGCTGGGCACGATGCAGCCCGGCCCTGGATAAGTGGCTGTAAAGCCAGACGCCGTGACCGTCCCGCCGTTGGAGTACTCGGGCTGTACGAAAAAGTTGCCGTTGGCGGTGCGATAGAGATTGCTCCACGCGCACTTATCGTCGGCTTCGTAGCCAGCGGCGTCGTACCAAGCGCCGTACGCATCGGTCACGGACTCACGAGTTTCGTGCCCGACAAACATGGTCAGCATATCCGCGGCGGGAGAATTACCGAGATTGCAGCCGCCGCAGTTCGGGTAAGGAAATGCCGCGTAAATAATTGTAGTGCCGCTGTAGCTAAATCCGCTGTGATAGGCGCAGAAGTCTGAGCAGGAGGCCACACCGCTCAGCTGAACGCTGGTGCCTGCGGGAAAGAACACGCCGTAGACGGTATTACTGCTGACCAGCAATTTCTTGGCATTGAATAAACCCGCAAGATAGGTCTGAATCTGGGAATCCGTGATCGCGGCAACAGCAGTCTGGCTATCAACGAATGCGCCCCCCGAGGGATTCTGCTGATTCAAGCTCAAGGTAGGCGCAATGGGTGAGCCGGTGCCGTATTGCTGAATGATGGTGTAGTCGTCGGTACTGGAATTATCCCAATTCTGATTGTCCGGGAAGGCTTGGATAAAAGCGTCCATCTGGTGCTGGATGGTGGCATAGCCGTTCGATGTGTCGATGGAGTTAGCCACCGACGAATTCCAATAGATAGCCTGGAATCCTGCATTCGAGATTTCCGGTCCGCCGTGGGCAATCAGGTTACCGATGCCGTAGCTTGGAGGGTAAACCGTCGCTTTATTGGATGGCGCGGCTAAGGAAGGCTTCGTGCCGAAGTGGCGATCGAGAGCGTCCGTGGTAGGCACCAAATGGACCGACTTTCCATTCTGGCAAGTGCCCGTAAAAACGCCGTCTGTTGTTTGTGCCCACACCCCGGTGGCTAACACGGAAATTGCAAGTAACGCAGTCTTAATCATCGGACCTCCCCGAGCCCATCCCAAGCTTTGCGCCGCAGGCAATAGTCTGTCATCGCGGTCGCAGATGCGTCAATAGTCTCTTTTACCTTATGCCATTAGTTAATGGTTAGTGCATTCTATCAAAGTCTACTTGGAGTTAGTGGGATGGGTCGCGAATGTCGAGGCGAGCGAGCTTTATCACCGGCCGCTGCACCAGCTAATGGTCATCGGGTCTGTCCAAGCATGTAGGGCGGCGGCCCAGCATCATCGAACCAACGCAAAAACGCCAGTTATCTGAGCAGGCGATCGGCGAAGAACGCTTCGGCACGGCGCATGGCCTCTTCGGTTGCGTGCCGGTTGGCGGGGTTAGATTGCTTCTTCTTCCCGGGATCGTCGAAGTTATGCTCCGCGCCCTCAAAAACAACCGACTCCAGCATGCTGCCGGACGCTTTGGCGCGTTTGGCGAATGTTTCACAGATTTTCGGCGATACTTCCTCGTCGGCGGACGCAATCATCATGAGCAGGGGCGCGTATGAATGATAGTGGCCCTTGATTGCCTCCATGCCGCAACCTGGGTATTCGGCCAGGGCGGCGCGAAATCCGGTTTCGGGGGTGGGGTGATCGATTCCTGGAGCCTGGTCGCTCATCGTGACCAGCACGGTCATACCTCCGTTCGACCATCCTTGCACGCCAATGTGGTCCGCGATGACGTCGGAGCGCTTTCGCAGATAACGCAAGGCGCCATAGGCGTCCAGGGGCCGCACGGTCTGTTCGCTGACTTCAGACGGACGACTCTCGTAGCTGCCGCGCGGGAAACCCTGCGGATAGCCGCGCGGCCCGAAGCTATCCACCAGAAGCGCCACATAGCCCCGCTGAGCCCAAAACCCGCCCCATTCCTTGTGACGTTTGGAGAGCGTTGCGGCTGTGTAAACGCCCTTGGCCAGAGAAGAATAAGGGCCCGCGCGTCCGTGCAGCATGACCACCGCTGCGTGCGGACCACGTCCGGCCGGCTCGAAGAGATAGCCGACCAGCTTTGTCGCGTGGTCTTCACTCTGGAAATGAACGGTCTTGATGTCGGCGGCGTTGGAACCGCCGATCAACAACACAAGCAAGCAAAGGGGTCGCATGTGGGTTTGCTCCTGCGCGCGGTATCAGTCGTCGAGCAAGCGATCCTGCCGGGGTTCTGGCAGCCAGAAGCTGGCGATGAAGCCGCCGGCATACACCAGGAAGGCCACGGCGGCCGCGGAATAGGCTAGCTTTGTGGTGGCGCCGGCGCCGGGCATTACGTTGGCCAGTTGGGTGGTGGCGAGCGCCGCCGAGGTTCCGATCATACGGCCGCCGATGTTGGCCGCGAAACTTTCGCCGGTGCCGCGCAGGTGCGTCGGATAAACCAGCGGCAGATAGTTTCCCCAGAAGCTGAACTGCGCCACGGTGAGCAAGCCGGCCAGAAAGATGCCCCATTTCAAGGCTTCCAGATCGTGCAAGGCGGGGAACAGGAATACCAGCGGAACGATGAATAGTCCTGGGACCTGAAAAACGCGCAGCAACCGCCTGCGGCTCAGGATGCGCACAGCGAGAAACGCCAGGATAAAGCGCCCCACCAGGCCACCCATTTCCTGATAAAACTGCACGGAACTCACGGCCTGCTCTTGCGCGGGCCGCGGCAGGTGCATGACTTGCGGCAGCCCGGGGACGATGCGCGGCACATGCTGAATGGCGCCGAAGGCCGCGCCGAAACTGCAGGCAAACATCAGCGTGGTAATCCAGGTTGTCTGATTGAACGCCGGCTGGAAGAGTTCGGTCAGGCTCGGCCGTTTGAGAGTTCCCGCTATCTTCTTCTGCTGCCAGGCAGGCGATTCCGGCAGGAACGGCCGGATAATCATCAGAGGAATAGCGGGAATGACGCCCGATATAAGCGTGTAGCGCCAGGCTTCGTGGCCGCCGTTGACGGCCGGCAGGAACTTCCCGTAGGTCACCGTCAAGTAGTAAGCCGCCGTAACCATGACGCCGCCGATCGAAGACAGGGCCTGCGTGTAGCCCAGCACTTTCTCGCGCCGGTCGCGCTCCGGAAATAGTTCAGCGAGCCAGGCCACGGCTGCGACGAACTCCACGCAGACGCCGATGAACGTGGTGCAGCGCAGGAACAGCAGCATGGGAAGTGAAGTGGCAAAACCGGACGCCAGCGCGGAGAAGGCATAAAGCAGGATGCTCCACACCAGGATCCGGCGACGTCCGAGGCGGTCCGTGAGGTACCCGCCGAGCAGGCCGAAGACGCCCCCCGCCACCGCCGGCAAATAAAACAGCCATCCCACCCAGGCGTTGAATTCGGGGGTTCCGGGCCGCAGCTTTCCGATCTCCAGCAGCGCCGGCCGCACGATCAGCGGCAGCACCAGCAGTGCATAGGTGTCAAAAGCAAATCCCACCGCAGCCACCGCGCAAATGACCCACTGCACGGCAGAGAGGCGGGACGGCCGGGGAACAAGAGCGATTTCGGGCATAGATTTTGCGAATTTCCACGTAGTATGGCACAGAGAGGCGCATGGACGGGAAGGTGGGACGGATTCCGGGGAGCGTGGCGGTGAGGAACAGGTACTACGGCGGGAACTTTATCTGGAGAACTCCTGTCCATTAGCGAAGAGGTAGGACGTCATGAAATCTCGCGCAATGCTTGGCACGGCCCTGCTGACAGCCACCCTGATGGCGGGGGAAATAGATCCCAAACTCCTGAGCTTCATTCCGCCGGATGCAAAGGTTGTTTGCGGTATCGACCTGGAGCGGTATCGCCATTCTACACTGGCGGAATTTTACCCGGTGCACTTTGACTTGCTCTCTGCGGGCACGGGCCGCGATGCGGGTCATCAGATCCGACACGTCATCTTGATCTCGTTCGGCCCGTCCAGCATCCGGCCGCCTATGACCGTACTTCAGGGAGCGCTGTCCCTACCGCAGATTCAGGCATCGGACGGGGAACGAAACCAAGTCTCGCTCTACCAAGGAATCCCCATCCTTTCAGCCGGAGAAGCAGGCTTCATTGCTCTACCGAGTCAGACGACGGCGATTCTGGGAGATGAGGACGAAGTGCGCGAGGCGATCGACCGGTGGGGATTGGAGTCGGACCTTCCGGAAGACATCGCAGCGCAGATCGTCCGACTCAGCAAAACGTACGACAACTGGTTTCTAGCGTTGGAGCCCTTGGCGAACGCCGGCCGTTCAGGGTCCGCGCGCGGCTCGAAATATGCAGTGGAGTTGATGCAATCGGTTGAAGAAGCGCGGGGCGGTATTCTGTTCGGAGGAGCCAACGATGTGCGCGTGGAGTTGGTGATGAAGACGCCCGACGATGCGCTGGCACTGGAGGCGATGAGCCGATGGCTGCCGGGACTCGTGCAGATGGAAGGCTCTAATGGCCGGGAAAGCCAGCTAACCGATCTCGTCGAGAACTTAGTGGTTCAGGCGCAAGGTCCAATCGTTTCCGTTTCGTTTTCCATCGCAGAGGACAAGTTGCAGGATCTGGTGAGTTCGAGGCGAGCCCAAAGGCAATACAGCCAGTGAGCACGGACGCCTGCGCCACAGGGGATTGGCAGAAGCGGCCGCCTCAGTGTTAGCTTGATAGATTCGCGTCCCAGTGGTCTGCCACGCTGGGTTGCGTTTGAAATCTATGGAGACGGAATGCAAACGAAGAGGCGGCCTATGATCTGGATCACCTTCGCCCTGGGAGCGGTGTTGGCGTGGGGCGTGTATGGCGTGGCGCTGCACCGGGGGCAGGTGCAGCTGGGAAATCCTTATCGCGCCCTGTTGTGCGTGGGGGTGGCGTATTTCTTGATCGGCGTGCTGGTGCCCGTGGCGAATCTTTCCGCGTCACAGGGCGGAGTGGCGGCCGGTTTCAACTTCGGCGGCTCGATTTGGGCCACCCTGGGCGGGGCGCTGGGGGCGGTGGGCGCGGTGTGCATCATCTGGGCCTTCAAAACCGGCGGCTCACCGGCATTCGTGATGCCCATTGTGTTTGGCGGCGCGCCGCTGGTGAACGTGCTGGTCTCGATGGCGACGCATCCGCCCAAAACCGCGCCACACCCGCTGCTGTATTTCGGGTTCCTCCTGACCGCACTGGGCGCGGGCCTGGTGCTTTATTACAAGCCGTCGTAACCTTTTTCAGCCGGCACAAGTCAACCACTCTCTGACGATAATGCTGCTACAGGAGGGTGGTTTCATGACATGGCTAACCGGAGGAACGCTTAGAACGAGAAAGGCTCGCGTGCTGCTCGCCAGTGTTCTGGCAATGGCGGCCATCGGAATGCTGGCGGTCGCGGCGCTGGCGCAGGCCCCCCCGTCCTTTGCGCCGCCGGATCTGGACCGGCTGGTTTCGCGGATTGCGCTTTATCCCGACTCCTTGCTGGCGCAGATTCTGGCCGCCGCCACGTTTTCCGACCAAATCCCCGAGGCAGCGCGTTGGGCCGATCAGCACCACTATCTCACCGGCGATGCACTGGCCCGGGCGATCGCGGAGGACCATCTGCCGTGGGACCCGAGTGTACAGGCTTTGTTGCCCTTTCCGTCCGTGCTGGACATGATGGCCTCGGACATGCGGTGGACCACCGACCTGGGCAACGCCTTTCTGGCCCAGCAACCGGATGTCATGGATGCCGTCCAGCGGATGCGGCACCGGGCCTGGGATTACGGATATCTGCGGACCAACCCACAGGTCATTGTCCGCAGCGGGCCCTACATCGAAATCGTCCCAGCCAACCCTGCCTTCATCGTGGTGCCCTATTATGACCCGCTGATCGTCTATGCTCCGCCCCGGCCAGGCTTCGCGGTGGCGGCGGCCATCCGCTTCAATTTCGGCGTGACGATTGGAGCCGCGTTCCGGCCTTGGGGCTGGGGCGTCAACCGCTTCGCCTGGAATACTCGCACCGTGATTATCAACGACAGGCCGTGGGCCCGCACCTGGGTTAATCGCCGCGCCTACGTTCATCCCTATGAGGTGCGGCGTTATGAACCGGCGCGCCGCACCGAGGGCCACGAGCTCCACGAACGGAGCGAGCATGAGCGGGAAGCGGCGCGCTCCGGCCGCGAGCGCGTGGAAGAGCACCGCCGGTAAATCTAAGGAGCGGTGGCCTGCGCCGCTTGCCCGGTTTGAGGCGGGCTCACCACGGTGGATATTCCATACGTGGATGAAAGCACCCCGTTGGTGAATGTCAAATTCGACGGCCGATACGAGTTGTCGTGCTGGCAGCGGATTAGAACACTATTTGCCAGCGCGGCGTTTTTGTCGATGGAACGTACGCGGGGGAAACCATTCAGCACGCTCCATGACGTATGCAGGGTGTCGAGCGCATACTCCGTCTTCAGTGGAATGGCGTTTTGCGCCTGCACAGCGGGATTAATTTGAAGCCCGAGCGCCGCCGCTTTGCTCATCATCCAGCTCAGCGTGATGTCAGAGAGGGCGGAGGTACCCGGCAAGTCATCCGGCTCCCCTCCCCCGACATCGCTATGCACACCGCAGAACCACACCTGTTCCAGCTTCTGACCGGGCGCCGGCGGTCCTTTCCACAGCGTGGGAGGGAATTGAAACCGCTTCTCGTCGATGGCCAGTGCTTGATAAGCGTTGAGCACGGCTGGATTAAGCCCCGTATCCAAAAAGCCATAGAGAACCGGGTCGACTTCGCCGAATACCGAGGGAATTCCGAGCGAACCAACTGTGTCCCAGACGCCGACCATGGTGATCTTGGCGTCGAACATGTTGCAGTCCTTTAGCTTTTCCAATAAGGATTGCCGGTTGTCCTTGTCGCGATAGGCGTCAAAAGCGGTTTGTACCAAATCGTCGGTGAAATTCTTGGTGGGGAGACCGCAAGCTGCAATCATTCCGGCCAGGCTGCGCGCCGTGAAGGCGCCGCGACTAAAGCCGAATATAAATAATGGATCTCCAGCTTCATAGACGTGCGCTATCTTTGTATAGCCTTCCTTGATTTTCTGCCATAGGCCCGTTCCGAAGGCGCCGCCAACCAGTTTCCAGATGGGATCCCCATCGGCGCCCACACCGTCGTCATAAAAGGGCATTTGATCCGCACTCACAGTGAGTGATTTGAAAAGCTTGTAGACGTTGGTGTTTTTGGCCGAGCTATCCCAGGTACCATCCGCGCAAAAAGCAATGCGTTTACTCATGCCGTTGTTCGCCTCCAGTCTCGTTGAACAGATTATATAGGAGAATGGAGAGATAATACCGGAGAATTTTCTTGAAAATAGTTTAAAGGATGCGTGGCGTCGGCCAGATGAATTCGTCAGAATGCCCAGTACGGGCCGGCGCCGGCTGTGGTGCTTTGCCCCTGAATCGCGACATAGACGGGGCGGCCGTAGAAGAAGGGCAGGCCCAGGTCGAAGCCTGCAGCGGCAGGGCCACCGAGGTCGTTGAACGCACGGTTGCCGCTGGCAAAAAGCTGGTCTGCGTTGGCGATGCTGAGAACGATAGTATTCGAAGCACCGCTGGCGCCGGTGGCGATAGCGGATGTATTGAAAGTCGACAGCGGGCAATAAAAGCTCGGGTTATCAGAGCAGAGCGGTATGCCCAGCGCCGCCGCATTGCGGAAGAAGAGGCCGTTTGATCCACTGTCGACAAAGCTGCCGGCGTAGTTGACGCCATTGAAAGTCACCGAAAAGTCCCCGTTGGTGTCCGTGGTATACACTTGCACGCCGCTGAGAGCGTTGTTGGACTGCGTTCCTATGCCAAAGGTTAGTGATCCCGAAACGGATTGGCCTCCACTGGCGGAGAGGGCCGGGAGAGAAATCACCACACCGTTGTTGTCTTGCGGGAAGAGCCAAACGGGATTCTGAATCTGCTGTTGCAGCGGCACGGCGGCCGCTACACAACCCGAGCCGGGGCAATTGAAGTAAATGCCAGGAAGCTGGGCGCCCGCCGCGGCGCAGCCGTTACCGCAATCCTGGCGGAAGACACCGATTCCTAAAATGCCCTCCGCGCCCAGGAGCGCGGCCGTGAGGGCGGCGCCGCCGGTATCGCAGGCCGCGGGCACAGCCGGAAAACCGGAAACTCCAATCAGTTGGACAGGTACCGACGACGCGATTTCGCCGGCAAGTTGCACATCCGCCGTCGCCACAGGACCCCAGGCATACGTCTCACTGGCGAACGCCGCGCAGTTTCCAAGGGGATTGCCGCTCGAATCCGAAGCCCGCGGAAGCGTGAGAGTGACCGCCGACGCCAGAAGGCGCAGCCCGCTCGAACCAGTGTCCACGAGCACATTCGAGATGGTCTGGCAGTTGGTCGTCCCAGGCAAGCAGATGGTGACGCTGGTCAGAAGCTGGTTCACGTCCGTACCGGTGGGACCGGGGCCCACTTGCACTGGTTGGGTATTGTTGACCGGGGTTGGAGAACTTTCGGCACTACCCGCGGAAGAATCGGAAGTGCTGGTGACGCCGGAACTGGCGCCGCAGCCGAAATGTAAAAGCAGACAAATGCTGGCCGCAAATAGGATGCCAATGCGCCGCGCGCGGCCGGTACGCGTCCCGCTCATGGCACCACGTCCTGGGATATGCCGTCCGGCAAAAGACTGGTGACATAAGCGCGAACGTGGAACGCCCGCAGGTGTCCGGCGGTTTCAACCACGAGCGGGCCCGTGTGGATCGCGAGCGGTCCGCGCCGGTGGCTGGACTGGTTGGCCTGCTGGAACGCGGGGAAATACGGGCCGAGCAACTGCGAGAGATTGGGCATGGTTGGACCCTGCCAGGAGATGCCAAACACCTTGCCGTCGGGCGAAACGAACTCCTTGAGAACAATCCCGTCGTTCCGAGTGATCTGCTGAACCGAGTACCCGGGCATCTCCGTTATGGTCACCGCCCCCTTTAGGGTCTGCGCATCCGACTGGACGGAATCTCGCGATTGTCCCAACGCGGCCCACGCGGGACTCGTGCTGCTTACGACCATCAGGAAGACGGCGGCGAGGCTTTTCAATTTGACTCCATCCGCTCGCATCACATTTTGATGACGCCGGCGTGGCCCCGGACGTTGCCCATCGAATCAGAAAATACATTTGAAAATCCCTGGGGAATCCAGATGTGCTCTGGCGTACAAGAACGTTCGCGGAGCTGGGAACCTTGAATAAACGCAGTGCCCAGGCCGTGTGGTCAGCGGTAGCGAGCGGCCTGGACACTATACAACTCCGAGTGTGACCGCCCTTGGCCATCAACTCATCGTGCGTGTTCGAACAGCTATTCAGTTTCCGCTTCCAGCGCGGTCAGCGTGTGGAGCACGCCCGCACTTTATTTCTTCGGAGGGTTGATCATGATGTGGGCGCCGGCTGTCCCCGGGGACATCAGCCATGGGGCGCTATCGCTTGGCTTGGTCGAAAGTCCCGTGGATTCCGGCGTGGCGAAGGGAACATAAATGACCCATCGCAGGTAGGCGTCCGCCACTTTCCCCGAGGCGGAGTCGAAGCCGGAGCCGGTGAGCACATACAGCGTTCGAGGCTCGCGCGGCATGGCTAGTTTCCCCTCCGCAACCTCTTTCCAGCGGATATCGTTGCGCTTCGGTCCCGTGACTTTCTGAGCCACGAGTTCACGGCCGCGCGCCATGTACGGTTCCAGGTCCCGGTGATAACAGGCGACGCTGAATGCGGCCTTGTTCGGGTCACTCGCCAGGCAGATGAGTGCATTCCTGCCCTCTCGAAGTCTGACCAGTTCGCCCTGCGGATTGTAACCGAGGACGGCGGCGCTCTCACGGAGTTCACCGGGTGCGGCAAGCACAGCGGCGGCGATCTGGACCTCGGGGGACTGTACGCCGGCCGCAGCCAGCGTCGACGCCATGAGAATTGTGGACAGTAGGATCGTTGTTTTCATAAGAAGTCCTTTCGCTCACTACTCCGTGATTCCAGCGAGCCGTTTGTATGTCCGGATCGCCGTATTTTGAAACTCCCACGCTGATTGTCCGGGTGGTGGCGCGCCCTTCCACTCGAGTTGCCAGGCGAATCCTTTGAAAATCGGCCGCGCCACCACACGCACGGCTTGCCCGGCGAACTCGGGATACTGCAGGGCGGCTTCGGCGAGAGCCAGCCGGTTCAGCTCAGGATCGATCTCGATCGACTGCATACGGCCATCATACTTCGCCGACGTCACCTCTCACCGTTGGAGCGTCTTCGCCAAATACTCGACGATCACCTTGACCTCGGCGTCGGACGCGTGCGCGCCGCGGGCCACCATGGCCTGCACGATCGAATTCCAGTCCGCTTCCTTCATCCGTTGGCTGGTCACCACTTCCACCGAATGACAGGCCGTACCGCATTTCTTTTCGACTAACGCCTTGGCACCGCCAGCGGGCAGCTCCACCGGTGCGTACGCACCGACCTTCGGCAGCCCGCGCCTTGCGGCCGCGGCCGCCGCCACAGCCTTCGCCACCGACGCCGGTAACGGATTCCGTCGAACATCCGGCAGCGCAAAGGCAACCAGGCTGTTGCTCAACCCTCCGCCCAGAAACCCGCCGCCTCCCGCAGCCAGCAGCGCCACATATTGCCGCCCGTCGCGCCCCATATAGGTAATCGGGATGGTGTGCCCGCTCGCCTCCAACTTGGTTTCCCAAAGGAGTTTCCCGGTTTTCGAATCAAACGCCCGAAAACGGGAATCATTGGTTGCCCCGATGAAGACGACACCGCCAGCTGTCGCAATGCTTCCGCCCAAGTTCAGTGATCCCGTATCGCGCACCCCGATGGCTTCCAGCGCCTCGATCCGGCCCAGCACCGATCGCCACGCAATGTCACCCGAAGCCAGATCCACCGCGATCAGCTCTCCGAACGGCGGATTCTGACACGGTACGTATGTCTCGCGATTCATAAAGCGCGCCCAGGGTCCATAGGTCGACACGCGTACGTAGTTCGAACCGTCCGGCTCCATGTGCCCCCACTGCGCCACGTTCATCACGTTGACAAACAACAAGCCCAGCGAGGGATCTACCGACACTCCGCCCCAATTTCCCCCGCCCAGGGTGCTCGGAAAAAACAGCGCGTTTCCTTCGAGCGGCAGTGGAGTGTACGGCACCCCAATCTGCATGTGATTTGTTTCAAACAGTTCCTTGCAGAAGCGTGCATGCTCCGGCGACCGGTTATACATCTCGTCCAAGCGAAACGTATTCTTCGCCAGTGGCGGAGGTTTCAATGGAAAAGGCTGCGTCTTCGACGTCACTTCCCCGGGCACCACGGTTTGGGGCACGGGCCGTTCTTCCATCCCGTAAACCGGCTCGCCGCTCACGCGGTCAAACACGAACAGCAGGCCCATTTTGGTGATCTGGGCGACCGCCGGAATGATGCGCCCCCCTCGGCGAATATCAAACAACGCCGGTGGTGCTGCCAAGTCATAGTCCCAAAGATCGTGATGCACCAGTTGCTGGTGCCATTTCTCTTTACCTGTCCGTGCGTCGAGCGCCACCAGCGAGTTGCCGTACAGGTTGTTCCCGACGCGGTCGGCGCCATAAAAGTCGGAGGTCGGCGCACCCAGTGGCGCGTACACAATCCCGCGCTTTGCATCCACCGTGAAAAATCCCCATGCATTGGTCCCGGAACGATTCTTCCAGCCATCGGCAGGCCATGTTTCCGATCCCGGCTCCCCCGGCCGCGCCACGGTGTGAAAGGTCCAGAGCAGCTTGCCCGTCTTCGCATCCCAGCCGCGAATGTCTCCGTACGCACCCGCGCTGGGCGAAAGCTCGCCATTGCTGCATCCAGTAATGACCACATCGCCAAATACCGCCGGCGGCGAGTCCAGACCATACAACCCGTCTTTCAAGTCCCCCAGCACACCCTTCTTCAAATCCACCCGGCCCTCATCGCCAAACCCAGGGGACGGCTTCCCAGTCGTCACGTCCAGCGCCAGAAGGTAATATCCATTTCCGGTGAAAAGGCGCGGATGCGAGCCGCCCGCTCCCGGCCAATACGCCAACCCCCGCCGCGCCAATGGCGAGGCGTCATACTTCCAAAGCAACTCACCCGTCTCCGGTACCACAGCATATACGCCATCGGGAGCCGTCACGTACATCACACCGTCCACAACTATAGGCACGGCCTCCGATCCGGGCTTTCCGGTGCGGAACGTCCACGCGGGCTGAAGGCGTTCGACGTTGCCTGCATGAATCTGGCGCAACGACGAAAATCGCATGGCGCCTGGGTCATTCCCATAGGAAGGCCAATCCGTCTGGGCCAGCGCGGCGGTGGAAAGCAGCAGGAGTGCAGTAAGTCGAGTCACGGAACGCGCCATTAATCCGTCAACCGCCGCAAAAGCCCCTGGTAGGCATCGATACGGCGGTCGCGCAGGAACGGCCAGTTGCGGCGGACTTCTTCGATGTTCCGGCGGTCGCATTCCACTACCAGCGTCTCCTCGCGATCGTGCGAAGCTTCGGCAAGCATGCGCCCGAACGGGTCGGCCACGAAGGATGCCCCCCAGAATTCCAGGCCCCGGTCCGGCGGCCCTTCGAAACCCACGCGATTCACCGCCGCCACATAAATCCCGTTGGCGATGGCGTGCGAGCGCTGGATGGTGCGCCAGGCATCGTGCTGCGCGCCGCCGTATTGCGCTTTCTCCGAAGGGTGCCAGCCGATGGCCGTGGGATAGAACAGCACGTCGGCTCCGCCCAGCGCGGCCAGGCGCGCCGCCTCCGGATACCATTGATCCCAGCAGACCAGAACCGCAACGCGCCCATAACGCGTGTCGAAATTGCGGAAGCCGAGATCGCCCGGCGTGAAATAGAATTTTTCGAAATACAGCGGGTCATCCGGAATGTGCATCTTGCGATAGAGGCCGAGCAATGTGCCATCGGCATCGATCACCACGGCGGTGTTGTGATATACGCCCGCCGCCCGGCGTTCGAACACCGATCCGACGATCACCACCTTCAGGTCGTGGGCCATGCGGCAGAGCACGCCGGTAGTGTGTCCGGGGATGGGTTCGGCCAGATCGAACAGGCGCGCGTCTTCTTCACGGCAGAAATACTGCGAGCGGAACAACTCCTGGAGACAGATGATCTGGGCTCCCTGCCCCGCGGCTTCGCGAATGCGCCACTCGGCTTTAGCGAGATTCTCGGACGGGTCCTGCCCGCAGGCCATCTGGATCAATCCCACGCGGAATTTCGGATCGGTCACAATTGCTATTGTAAAAGGCTGACGCCGTGGATCGTAAAGAATTTTCCGCTCTGGTCCTGTTCGATATCGATGGCACGCTGATCCGGCGCGCGGGCCCGCATCATCGCGAGGCACTGGTGGACGCGGTGCGGGCGGTTACCGGGCTCGAGACCACCACCGACCACATTCCGGTGCATGGAATGCTCGATCCCGATATTCTGACGCGCATGCTGCAGGATGCGGGCGCTTCCCGCATTGCGATCAGCCGCCACCTGCCAACGATTATCCGGCGCGCGCAGGCTCTCTATGTGCGCCGCTGCCCCAATCTGCAGCGGAAAACTTGTCCCGGCGTCCGGCGCCTGCTTTACTCGCTCGACCGGCGCCGGATCCCGATGGGCCTGGTCACCGGAAACCTCACGCGCATCGGCTGGAAGAAGATGGAGCGGGCAAAGCTGCGGCACTATTTCCGCTTCGGCATCTTCGCCGAAATGGCCGCCAACCGATCGAGTTTGGCCCGCATGGCCATCGAACATGCGCGCCGGCGAGAGTGGATCGACGGCCGGTCGCGCATCTCGCTCATTGGCGATGCGCCCAGCGACATTATTGCCGCGCGGGCGAACGGAGCGCGTGCGATTGCCGTCCACACCGGAATTTCCACGCGCGCGGAACTGGCAGCGCTCGAGCCGGATATCTTGCTCGAAGATTTGCGGGCTCTAAAGGTGGAGATGCTTTTGTAGCGGCGGGCTACGCGACCAGTTTCGGCAAGATCTCGCCGGCTGGGCCGCGCAGGGAGCAATCCACTTCGCCCGAAATCGGAGTCTCTGCCACATTGATTTCGATGATCCTGGCTTTGGCCAATCGTGCAATGCTCACCAGGCTGGCTGCTGGATAGACAACGGCAGACGTTCCGATTACCAGCAGCACATCCGCGGCGCTGGCGGCGTGCTCGGCTTCCATCCACATGCCGTCGGGCAAAGGCTCACCGAACCAGACCACGCCGGGTCTGGCCATGCCCCCGCAGCGGCAATGCGGCGGCAGCTTGGGCAGCGGAGCGCGACGGTCCGGCCAGTCCGCGCGGCAGTCCAGACAGCGCAGCCGCCAGATATCGCCGTGCAGCTTGAGAATGCGGCCGCTGCCTGCGCGGTCGTGGAGCCCGTCCACGTTCTGCGTCACTAATGTGAAATAGCGTTTCTGGCATTCCAGCTCGACCAAAGCCTTGTGCCCCGGGTTGGGGTTGGCTTTGGCGATGGCTTGTCGTCGCCAGTCATACCATTCCCACACCAGCCGCGGATCGCGAAAGAAGGCTTCGGGAGTGGCGAGTTCCTCCGGCCGGTATTGCTTCCAGAGGCCTTCATCGCCACGAAATGTCGGCACGCCGCTCTCGGCGGAGATGCCGGCCCCAGTCAACACGACGACTTTCGAGGCTTGCTTGATCCAGTCTCGGGCTTGTTCCACTGGAATATTATCATCGAGCGGGCGCCGGCGCCGCCACGGCCCAGGGTCTCTGAATAACCTTGTATGGCGGTCTGGTGTATATTGATGAATTCACAAATGATGACGTATCTTCCGACGGTACTGCAGGTACTGCTTGTGCTGATTGTTGTGACTGCAGGAATTTACGATCTCCGGTACCGGCGAATCCCCAACTGGTTGGTACTGGTGGGACTTGTCCTGGGTATCGGTTTGAACACTTTTCTGTTTGACTTAGAAGGTTTGAAGCGAGCGGCGCTGGGGATGGGTTTGGCGCTGTTGATCTATTTTCCGCTGTACGCCTTGCGAGCCATGGGAGCGGGAGACGCGAAGCTGATGGCGGCGGTCGGATCCATTGTAGGGCCGGGAAACTGGATCGTACTCTTCGTGGTGACGGCGCTTCTGGGAGGCGTGACAGCTCTCATCGTGCTGCTGTTTGCGGGCCGCATCAGGAAGACTTTCTGGAATGTGGGCTGGATCATGAGTGAGGTGCTTCATTTCCGGGCGCCGTATAAAAGCAGTGAAGAGCTGGATGTGAGGAGCGCAAAGGGATTGCGAATGCCCCACGGCGCGGTGATTGCGCTGGGGTCTATAGCTTTCCTGGCGGCTAAAGCGATATGGGGAAAATAACTTCAGACGTCATTCAACAGGAAGCGCAAACTCTGACTGAGGACGACACCATGGTTTACGTTCAGGTCTTCTTATACCTGCAGGTTCTGGATCTTCTAACGACTCTGGTCGGCTTCAAGCTGGGCATCTCGGAAGCCAGCCCGTTCATCCGCTCACTGCTGCATTTCGGCCCGAGCTTTGCCGTCGCCGCCTCCAAGATTGTCGCGGTTTGCCTGGCGGGTATTTGCGTGGGCCTGCACCGTTCCTATCTGGTCCGCTGGATCAACTATTGGTTTGCGGGGCTGGTGATCTGGAACCTTTTCAACATACTGTTGGCGTAGGAAAGCTGAATTCAATCCGCTAGAACGAAAACTCCGCCACGCGCGCCAGCCGCTGCTCCAGGACGATGGACACCACCAGCGTGGCCACCACCATCGACCACGGGAAAACTGGAAAGACATGCGCCCAGTTGATGCCGGAGCGTAGCAACACGAGCCACAACAGAGTCAGTGCTCCACCGCCAAAAAGAGCCAGACTGCGTTCGATGGACACCATGGGGACCGACGTAGTGGTGGCGGCCGTCATCGCCACAGTGAATGGCACCGCAACTACCAGATCTATGAGATAGTGCTCGCCGAGGCCAAGGGTCGCGAGCGCGGTGAGCACGAGAAAGAGCCCGGCGAGCGCTCGACCCCATCGGCGCCACGTCCGCGAATTCCACCATACGAGCAACGCGCACGCCAGATGCAGTGAGGGCATGGCGTTGCGCGGGCCGTCCGGAATTTCCAGTGTCTGCATGGACACTTGCGCGGAGAGCGGTTCGCTGTGCGGAAAAGCCTTGCCGAACGCATAGACCGGGCCCGCGGCGGGGCAAACATGGTAAAGCATCGTGCCGAAGAACAAGGTGCCGAGAAACAGCTTGACCACATCCACTTGAAAACGTTTCTTGGCGACGATCTGCCCGATGTAGAAACAGGCGATGACCAGCAGAATGATGTCGTAAGCCACACCGCACGCCACGCGCAGCACGGGAAGGGCTTCAAACGCGCGGCCGACCAGGAAACTCGGCTGGAAACCGAGACTTGCGTCGAACTGATAGAGGAAATGATCGTAAGTTTTCGGATGCAGCATGATGGTGAGCCGCAGCGGAAACCCCACGAGCATAAAGGCCACCGGTGACAATAGACCGGCAGTCAGGGCCGCGCTTTTGCGCTCGCGCGTTTCGCCAGTCGATCGCGTGGCCTGAACCGCTAACACCGCCAAGCTGCCGAGGCCCAGAAACGCGCCATAAGTAAATATCGCGAAGAATGCGCCATCCACCGGGTGCGGCGTACCGTAGAGCAGACGAACGGCCGCGGCGATCAGGAGTGCCGCAAGCGCTTCGATGGCGCGTGGGCGAGTCCAACAATGAAGAAAGAAAGCGAATGAGATCAGCGCGGCGAGGTGAGGCTTGTTGTCGAAGTTGAAGAAGCCGCCACGTGCGGCAATATATAAAAGGAAGGCAACAGCCGCCGACGCAGCGAACTTGGGGAGTATGGCGAGCACGGCGTCCGAGCGCCGGGTAGCGCGTACGTCGTCGATGAGCGCCGGTCCAGTCACGGGGTCCACTCCAGGATCAAGTAAACTCATTTCGCGTGCTCGCGCAGCAGGTTGCTGGGATTGGGCGTGGATTCCAGGCACGTCGCGCCGGTCACTTCTCCCGCCGCGAGTTGACGCGTGTCCAGATATTGGCCGTGCAGGTAAATCTGGTAGAGCGGCAGGTCGCCGGGCTTGACCACATAGCGGCCCTCCTGCAGCGCATTGGAATCGCGGTCCGCAGCTACAACGATCGGGTTCTCTCCCGTCACGCGCACACGGAATGCAGCGCTCGAAGGTTCATAGTTCGCGTAACTGAAACAATGGCCGATGCAGACGCGGTCGAGCATGTGGCCCAGCAGGTTGACGTCTTTGTGCTGATCGCAGAGGGCGTTGATTACACGCGCGCCCGGCGGAATCTGCGCCACACTCTGCTCCAGCAGGCTTTCAACGTAATTCAACGAGCGCGCGTCGACATAAAGAAACGAGAAGAACAGTCCCATCAGAACGGCAATGCCCGCCCACTCGCGCCTTCCGGGTGAAACCGAGCCCACAAGCGCGCAAGCAGCCACTCCCACTACCAGCGACATCCGTTCGCTGACATAACGTAGCGCGTGATTGTAGCCCGGCAGCAGGATTGCGCCGGGCAAAAACAGAACCGCCGCAGCCACGACCACGCACAACTGGAACGGGATCCCGAACAACACTCGCAACCCGCTCATGCGTTTCACAAGCCGCACATACAGCGAGAGCCAGATCACCAGCAGCATAAACTCGAGCGCATGGTACTTGGATTGAAAAATCCATATCTGGTCGGCGCCCGTCATACTGATGAACTGGCTGGGCTCCCAGCGTGTGGCGAAATGCGACATCAGGAACTGTCGCGTCACCGCTAACAATGCGACGGCGGCAAACATCAGAATGGGCCGGGCGCGAGGGGGAATCATGCGGGCCAGCCAGGTGTACGCCATGGATGCGGCGAGCCATGCGACGGGAATCGCGTGCGCGACCAGCGCCAGCGCTACCAGCGGCAGAGCGCAGACTGCGGGCTTCCAGCGCCTTCTCCACAGCAGGCCGAACGCAAAGCAGCAAAGACCCAGGCTTATGTAGAAATTCATGAAGCCCATGTGATACGTCCAGCCGTAAGCCAGAACGGCGATGACGGCGAGGATGTACCACGGGCGGCGGCGGGAAATCGCGCAGACCATGGCAAACGCGCCCCAAAAAAATACGAGTACAGCTAGGGAGACCGCGATGTGCTCTGCGGCCCACGGCCCCACCACGCGCATCAAGCCCGCTAATACGAGATCGAACAGGACGTTGGTGCGCTGTGACACGATCGCAAGACCAGGGGCTTTTCCCTCGCCGATCAAAATGGAAATCCACGCGTTGTAAAGGTGGCTGGACAGATCGACAGCTTGAATGTGGGCTTGCCAGAAACAAGGCAACAGCACGAGAACGGAGATGAGCGTCACGCGAACGGGAGTTCGCTGGATGAAGCCTGTTGATCCGCCGGACGGCGCCGCTGACCGCAGCCGGTAGCCCGCTCCCTGTGTGGCGTCCTCGACGGCGCTGGCGTTCATATGCGCAGATTCTGGAATTCCGGTATCAGGTTGAACGGAGTTTCGACGCTCTTGATGGGCTCACCAATTTGCCGGATGTCTTCTTCATGCAGGCGATTGGGGCCGGCGGCCAGGCGCAGGTAGCGGACCCCGTCCGGATTGATGCGCATGATGCGGCAGCACGTGGCGTCCACTGCGGTCATATCGTGGCCGGCAACCAACACACCAACCGGCTTGGGATTGCCCTGGATCGGGCCGTTGCCCTCCATACCGACAACACCGTCCACGATGGCGAAATGACGAGGGAAGGCAGCATGAAAATCGGCGATGCATTCGTCGATGCCCGCCCAGTGCAGGACATTCTTGGGCCACCCGTACACGCCTCCCGGAACCAGACCGAAAAGGTTCTTCATGCTGAGCGTGGCGCCCACCCAGTGATGCGTCTTCATCTTGGGAAGAGAGACCAGCAGGTCCGCTCCCAGGGCGGTATTCGGGAAGTAGACGGAACTGAGGCGGGAAAAAGGATCTCTCAACAAAACCTGAGAGACATCATCCAGATTCAAGTCGATGAAGAGATCTTCGAAGTGGGGAATGGTTTCGAAATACCCAGCGGCATCGGCCAGGTCCATGGTGACACGACGGTGCCCAGGTCCTTCAGCGATGCGGACGTCAGCGGCTCCCAGAGCGCGAAACCCTTCCAGCGTGGCGTGAACCAGCATGGGGTGCGTGTTGATGGTGGTCCCGGGATCAAACTCCACCAGGTTGGGCTTGACCACCACTCGCTTGCCCTTCATTTCGACGCGGTGATCCACCAGCAGCCGGCGCACGGTTTCGTAAAGTGACTGGTTGTACGCCGCGCGGACAATGGAAACGCGCGGCTGCGGCGGGCGGCTCCCCACGAATGAACAGCGCGTGAGCGCCAGGCAACCTGCCGAGGCCATCAAAGCTTGACGGCGTGTAACACAACCTGTGATTCCGTCCCTCAATCGCTACTCCAGGAAGATATTTCTGCCGCGCAGGGCCGCTCGCGCCAGAATGCAAAGCGCCGAATCCATCATCTGCCGGCAGGGCAACTGGCGCCCCGGTCCCTTGGCGGCGATGCCGTGGGCTTGCAATCCCAACTGCAGCCAGCTCAACCCTTCCGCCGACTGGCATTGGCCGGCTTGCTCCTGCGCTGCCGCCAGTGCCTTGCCAATCTTGGGAGAGGGCGTCCCGCTCTGCGCCAGCCCATTCAGCGCCAGCAGGGCCTGGCCGGTGGTTTCCGGGTACGAATCAGCATCTACGTCCAGGACTCTGGCGCGCCCGTAATTCCAGCCGCCGTCCTTGCACATGCGATCAAGCAGAAACTGCTGGCCCACCTGGATGCGCTCTTGCACCCTTCCCGAGGTCTCGAACCGCCGCGCTTTTTCCAGGGCCAGAATGCTGATCGCCGTGGGTGACACCCAGGCCGCCGCGCCGGGGAAGAACGGCCAGCCCTGGCGAGGCTCAGGCCCCCCGCCGTCTCCCACCAGTTCCCGGCGAAGCCTGTAAACCAGCGAGGTCTCCCGGCCTGTCTGATCCATCAGCCAGTCGATCGCGGCGGCGTGGTGCGCATGCCCTATGCCATCGGGGTGCAGCAACGCGACCAGGGATGTGACCCAGGTGCTTTGGGCCACGGACGGCCGTGGTGGCCATCCGCCATCCTGTCGTTGCGAAGCGCGCAGCCAGTTGAATCCGCGCTCGATGCTGCGCGAATCGCCTTTCTCGACGGACTGGGCCAGCAGAGCGAAGACGGTGGGCTCGGTCCACGAACCGCCGGTCTTGCGATACGGCCAGCCGCCATCGTGATTCTGCAGGCTTATAATGGAAGTGACGTCAAACATTCACTTGAAGCTGGAAAGAAGCTCTGGGAGAGATACCACTCCTCCGAGCTCGGAAAGTCCGGCCACCGGCGTCGATCTGGCATCCCCCCTCAGGAAGATCGCCACATCGACGCCCACCCACATCGCGACCCTGAAATCAGACCGCATTGTTGTAGACCCAGGCCATCCCTCCGAGATGGTCCGGGCGGCCGGCCTCCGAAACCGGATCCTTGCCGCGCCTGCCGAGCCCTTACCGCTGGACTTTGCGTTTGCGCCGGCGCATCATCAGCATCACCAGTAAGAACCCTGCGGTGAGCCAAAGTACGGTTTGCATAACCATGTCATTCATGATCGGCGGTTCTCCTTT
>Ga0335079_10002306_pt1 | contig 22055 bp, 19 predicted proteins | sample Lox_Sample_33_FD_206719 | JGI IMG/M metagenome (GOLD analysis project Ga0335079, IMG submission 206719) | Soil microbial communities from Loxahatchee National Wildlife Refuge, Florida, United States - Lox_Sample_3.3 | ecosystem: Environmental > Terrestrial > Soil > Wetlands | place: USA... | reverse complement strand
TCTCGCCCAGCAGGTAATGCGCGGCGACGGCATTGACGATGTAGCCGATCGACAGCATCGGGTAGGCGATCGACACCGGAACGCGCGACAGGCCCATGATCCACACCACGAGGCTCACGATGTAGCAACCGACGCCGCAGACGATGTGGGGCTCGACCGCGATGCGCCCGAGCTGCCGCACCCAGTCGTCCGGCCCGAGCGTGATCACGCCCAGGGCATTGGTGCCGGCCTTGAGCAGGAGCTGCGCGCCGGCGTTCAGCAGCACGCCGGTGAAAAGGAAGGAGAACGCGGTCCAGGTCATCATCGGCGGCTCACGATCACCCGTCGCGCGTCGCGCCCGAGCTCGACCATCGGCACCTCGCGGTGCCTGAGCTGCTCGAATTCGTCCGGCGCCATCATCGCGTAAGCCTGCTCGGAGGTCTGCCAACGCCGCTGCCATTCGCCGATCGTGCCGATCGCCTTCTCGGGCTCGCGATCGATGCCGAATCCCAGCTCGTCGCGATAGTCCACCGGCACCACCGTCCGCCCGAGATAATACGGCAAGGTCTGATCGTACATGCGCACCGTGTAGAACGGCACGTCGGTCCTGAAGCCGCCGTGCGCAGCCGTGACCCGGGCGAGGATCGGCTCGCTCGAGCGGGACTCCGAGAGCTCGTCGTAGCCGCTCATGATGAGCTGCGTCGCGGCGAGCGAAGCGAGCGCCATGCTCAGCACGGCGGCCGTCCTGCGCTCCCGGTGCAGCCACCACCAGCCGGCGGCTCCGCCCAGGCAGGCCAGCGCGAACCCCGCCTCGATCCACGGCCCATAGGCGAGCAGCGGTCCCGCCGGCTGACGCTGATCGGCTATCCGCCCGACCAGCGCGGGGTAGCCGGACAGCATGGCGAGCGTGACGAGACCGGCGGCGGCGACGACCAGCAGCGTCAACCGCGACAGGATCGCCGCCGGGGCGTGGGCAAGCTGCCAGCCCACGACCAGCGCGAGGGCGGGGAACACCGGAAGAATGTATGACGGCAGCTTCGAATCCGACGCACTGAAGAACAGGAAGATGACCGCCGACCACGCGAGCGCGAAGCGCTGCCAGCTGAACCCGTTCGGCTCGCTCGGCGCGAGCCGCCACGCGCGCGCGACCAGGACGAAGAACACGACCGTCCAGGGCAGCAGGCCGATGACGAGGATCGGCACGAAGTACCACCACGGCCCCGTGCGATGGTGCTCGGTGGTGAGAAAGCGCGTGAAGTGCTCATGGATGAAGAAAAAGTCGAAGAAGCCCGGATTGCGCAGCGAGACGGCGACGAACCAGGGTGCGGCGATCGCCACGAAGACGAGCACGCCCGGAGCGATGCTGAGCCGACGCCACACGGCCCAGTCGCGATTCACCGCCGAGTAGGCGACGAGCGCCGCTCCGGGGAGCACGACGCCGATGAGTCCCTTGGACAGCGTCGCCAGCGCGAGCGCGGCCCAGGCCGCGCACATCCAGCCGAGCGCGCGGGCGGGACGATCGGAGCGCTGGGCGAGAAAGAAGCTGCCCATTCCCACCGTCATCCAGAACGCGAGTCCCGCGTCGAGCGTCAGGAGGTGCGCGTTGCCGACGTACCATAGGCAGCTTCCGAGCGCGGCCGCGGCGTAGAGGCCGAGCGTCGGCCCGCCCAGCCGCAGGCCCACATAGCCGATGAACAGCACGCCCAGGAAGCCGGCGAGCGCGGGCCACAGCCGCGCCGTCCATGCGTGAACGCCGAACGCCTCGTAGGCCGCGGCGGTGAGCCAGTACTGGAGGGCGGGCTTCTCGAAATACTCGATGCCGTCCAGGCGCGGCGTCAACCAGTGGCCGGTGACGACCATCTCGCGCGGAATCTCGGCGTAGCGCCCCTCGTCGGGATGCACGAGCCGCCGGTAGTCGAGATTGCAGAACCAGATGAGCGCGAACGCGACGAGAAGCGCCCACGCGCTTCGCCGCGTGAGCGGGCTGAGAGGAGCAGCGGGGGCGGGCGCGGCGGACGGTGACATCGCGACGGTGCGCGATTCTACCGCGTTCGCCGCTGCGAGCGCCGTGTTAAGCTCGACGCGCCGTGACGCCGATCGCGTCGCGGTCAGAAGCGATCCAACGCATGCGCGAGCCCGACATCCGCATCGCCGCCGCGACCGACGCCGACCTGACGGCCGTGGCGGAGCTCGCCGGCGTGATCTGGCGCAGCCACTATCCCGGGATCATCACCGCCGGCCAGATCGAATACATGCTCGAGCACGGCTATTCGCACGCCGCGCTGCACCGGTTCGTCGCCGAGCCGGGCGCGGCTCTGCTGCTCGCCCGTGCCGACGCGAGGCTGATCGCCTTCGGCGCGTATCACCGGGCGGACGGGACCGGCGAGCTCAAACTCGAGAAGCTCTACGTGCACCCGGACTATCACGGCCGCGGCGTCGGGAGCAGGCTCATCCGCCAGGTCGAAGCCGCCGCAGCGGCGCAGGGGCTGCCCACGCTGGTCCTCAACGTGAACAAGAACAACGTCAAGGCGATTCGCGCCTACGAGGCGAACGGCTTCGCGATCCGCGAGTCGGTCGTCCTCGACATCGGCGGGGGCTACGTGATGGACGACTACATCATGGCGAAGCGCATGGCGCCGTAAAGCGCCTTGCCCTATGCTCCCAGCGATGGCCGCCGCGCTTCAACTCTACGACAACTACGAGCGCAGCCTCCGGCCTTTCCGGCCGCTGAAGCCCGGTTCGGTCGGTCTGTATACCTGCGGACCGACCGTCTACGACTACCAGCACATCGGCAACTTCCGCACCTTCATCTTCGAGGACGTGCTCAAGCGCGTGCTCGAGTGGAACGGCTACCCGGTCGTGCACGTGATGAACATCACCGACGTCGGTCATCTGGTTTCGGACGCCGACGAAGGCGAGGACAAGATGGAGAAGGGCGCGCGCCGCACCGGCAGGAGCGCTTGGGAGATCGCGAAGCTCTACACGGACGCCTTCCTCGAGGACATGCGCGCGCTCAACATCGAGCCGCCGACGTATCTGCCGCGCGCGACGGAGCACATCCCCGAGCAGATCGCCTTCATCGCCGACATCGAGAAGAAGGGCTACACCTACCGCACGTCCGACGGCATCTACTTCGACACCAGCCGGCAGCCGGACTACGGCTACCTCGCTCGGCTCGACAAGGCGGGCCTCGAGGCGGGCAAGCGCGTCGAGGTCGGCGAAAAGAGGCATCCCACCGATTTCGCGCTGTGGAAGTTCTCGCCGCCGGGCGAGAAGCGACAGATGGAGTGGGACAGCCCGTGGGGCCGCGGCTTCCCCGGCTGGCACATCGAGTGCTCGGCGATGGCGCAGGAGTACCTCGGCGACTACTTCGACATCCACTGCGGCGGCGAGGACCACATCAGCGTCCACCACACCAACGAGATCGCGCAAACCGAGGCGCGCGTCGGAACGCGGCTCGCGAACTTCTGGATGCACGGCTACTTCCTGCTCGAAGGCGACGCGAAGATGGCCAAGTCCGCCGGCGAGTTCCTGCGTCTCAAGGCCCTGACCGACCGCGGCTACGATCCGCTCGCCTATCGCTATCTGTGCCTCACCGCGCACTACCGGAGCCAGCTCAATTTCAGCTGGGAAGCGCTCGACGGGGCCGCCACCGCGCTCGATCGCCTGCGCCGCGGCTGCCATGCGCTCCCCGACGGCGGCGAGCCGGACATGCAGTATGTCGACCGTTTCAGTTCCGAGATCAACAGCGATCTCAATATTCCCCGGGCGCTCGCGATCGCATGGGAGCTGCTTCGCGGCGATCTGGTCGATCTTCGCGCGACCAAGGCGACGCTGATCCAGTTCGACCGGGTCTTTGGACTGGGTCTTGCCGCCTGGCGGCCGCGCGAGGAGGCGATTCCGGAGGCCGTCCAGGCGCTCGCGGCCGCGCGCAGCGCGGCGCGCACCGCGCGCAACTGGGCCGAGGCGGATCGACTGCGCGCGCAGCTCCACGACGCAGGCTGGGAGGTCGAAGACGGCCCGGCCGGCTACGCGCTCAAGCGCCGCAACCCCTGACCGACACCTGGCGACGGCCCTGTAGCGCTTGCGCTTCGTCAGGCCAGCCTGCAGTTCGCCCCCGCCATTCGAACGCTTCGTCGCGTGACCCTTGAGGGTCCGGCCGGCGACCGCTTAAATCCGCCCAGCACGAAAGGCACCGCGGTTGAATCCGGAACGCGCTTCCGGCGCATCCAAGGCACTGACGGGATGCGGCTGGGTCGGCGGCGAAAAATCTCCGGCCGCGTCAACCGAAGGGCAAACGAAGCTTTGAAACCGAGCCGGCTCGCCGGCGAACGATTGGAGAAGCTCATGGAACGTACCGACGCACTGAAGTGGTTCTGGCCGTTCATGCTGGTCGCCGCCGTCGCGGCTGCGACGATCGTCGCGCTCCCGACGTTCACGCCGAAGGCGACCGCGGACGAGCCCCAGTTCCGGATGCTGGTCACCGTGACCGCGAAGCCGTCGGACGTGGTGGCGCTGACGCCGGTGATGCTCGACCCGTCGTGCATCCGTGTCCTGGCCAAGCGCCCGCCGTCGCTCATCGAGCGCATGGCCGGGCACTTCTCGTCGCAGCGGAGCTAGATCCCGCGCCTCGCGCTAGTACGTGCGCTGCAGCGCTCCGCTGTAGAGCACCGGCCCGGTCGGCAATCCTGTCGGCGATCCGGCGCGAGGCTCGAGGCTGACGGCGAGGGCCGGAATGCGGCGCAGCGCTTCGTCCGCCGGGCCCGACAGCGCGACTCGCGCGGACGTCGTCGGGTCGATGATGCCCAGCGACTGCGGCGGCCCGCTCCCGGGAAGCATCCACAGCTGGAGCGAGCGATCGGCCGGGATGTCGATGCGCGAGATCGCCTTGATCGTGAGGTAGCGACCGAAGCGATCCGCCGACGCCACCAGCGCCGCCTTGGCGTCGCTGCCGGCAAGCACCGCGACCACCGCGCCTTCCGGCGGCGCCGGCCTGAGCAGCACGATCGACAGGCCGACGACGGTGGCGAGCGACGCCACCGCGAGCGCGCGCCACCAGCCGAGGCTCGACCAGAACGACGCGCGCGCGGCTCTGCCGCCCGTGATGCGCGCCTCGATCGCCTGCCATACGCGCTCCGGCGGTTGCACTTCGGGCAGCGCCTGGGCGAGCGGCAGCAGGCGCTCTTCCCAGCGCTGCACGGCGTCGCTGAGCGCGCGATCGGCACGCAGCAGCCGCTCGAATCGCGCGCGCGCCCGGCCGCGCAGCGTGCCGAGCACGTATTCGCCGGCGAGCGCGTCGGCTCGGTCGGGGCGCCCGAGGTTCACGGTCCGACTCCCGACGCGTCGAGGCAGGTGCGCAGCCGCTCCAGCCCGCGCCGAATCCACGACTTGACCGTCCCCAGCGGCTGGCGCAGGTGGCGCGCGAGCTCGGCGTGCGAGAGTCCCTGGAAGAAGGCGAGCGCGATCGCCTGCTTCGGACCCGCCTCGAGGGTCTCGACGCAGGCCCCGACGGCGCGCGCGTTGGCGCCCGAGAGCAGCGCCTCGAGCGGGCCGGGGTCCTGGGTGGGCACGGCCGGGGCTTCGTCCTCGTCGTCCATCGGCACCGTCTCCAGCGCTCGCCGACGCAGTTGATCCAGGCAGCGGTTGCGCACGATGCTGGTGAGCCACGTGAGCGGCTGGCTCTTCGCGGCGACGTAGGAGCGGGCGTGATGCCAGACGTTGACGAAGCTCTCCTGGAGCGCCTCCTCTGCCGCCGGTGGCTCCCGCAATATACGCAGCGCGACCGCGTACAGATGTGCCGACGTCACCCGGTACAGCTCGGCGAAGGCGCGCTGGTCGGAGAGCGCGGTGCGCGCCAGCAGTTCCATCAGCCGGGCGTTGCGCTCGAGCTGTCGTGCGGGATCGACGGGCATCGGGTTGCGGTTGACGGGGCGGTCGAGGGCGCGGAGCTCACGGGCCTCGCCGCCGGTCCTTGCGCCACAGGACGTCGGGGCGCCCGGCCTCGCGGTTGAGCACCCGCGAGAGCACGAACAGCAGGTCGGAAAGCCGGTTCACGTACCTACGTACGGGGTCGGCCACCGTCGTGGATGCACCGAGGTGCACGATCGCGCGCTCGGCCCGACGGCAGACCGTGCGGGCGACGTGGGCGAGGCTCGCGGCGCGCGACCCGCCGGGAAGGATGAACTCCTTGAGCGGGCTCAAGGCTGCGTTCAAGCGCCCGATCGCCTGCTCGACGCGGTCGACATGCGCTTCGCGCACCGCGCTGTAGCCGGGAATGGAGAGCTCCCCGCCCAGGTCGAAGAGATCGTGCTGCGCCTCGATGAGGCAGTCGGCGATCTCGTCGGGCAGCGGTTCCGCGAGGAGAACGCCGATCGCCGCGTTGAGCTCGTCGACGGCGCCGATCGCCTCGATGCGCGCCGAGTCCTTGGCGATTCTCGTGCCGTCGCCGAGGCCCGTCGTTCCAGCGTCGCCGGTGCGCGTGACGATCTTCGACAGCCGGTGACCCATGAGGCGCTCCTGCGACCCTCCCGCGCGGAGGGGCCAGAATAGAGAATTCGGCGCGCCTGGGCAAGCCGGCCGCAGCCGCTTTGACCGAGAGCAATTGTCTTTCCGCCCGAATTGTTTACCATGCTACGCCGCAGGTCCGCCCGGGCGTTCGGCATCGCTATTCCCCAATCGACTCTGATGCGCACGAATGACGTCATCCGGTAGCGCCCCTGCACGTTGTCCGGAAGCGGCTCGAATGGGATGAGCCCATCGTCTGGTTGAACTCGCACGCATTCTTCGCCAAGACCTGCCCGGGAAGCGACATGTCCACCGCCTTTGAAACCGGTCTCGACCGCAACGAAGCCAACTACACGCCGCTGACGCCGCTTTCCCTGATCGCGCGCACGGCCTACACGTTTCCGCGCCAGCTCGCGGTCGTTCACGGCGAGCGCAGGTATACCTGGGCCGAGATCTACGCTCGCGCGCGCCGGCTTGCCTCGGCGCTTCGCCGGACGGGCATCGGCCTGGGAGACACCGTGGCGCTGATGGCGGCGAACACGCCGGAGATGGTCGAGGCGCACTTCGGCGTGCCGATGACCGGAGGCGTGCTCAACACGCTCAACACCCGCCTCGATGCCGACGCGATCGCGTTCATGCTCGAGCACGGCGAGGCGAAGGTCCTTATCACCGACACCGAGTTCGCGCCGATCGTCGGACCAGCGCTCGCCAAGCTCGAGCGCAAGCCGAGGGTCGTCGACATCGTCGACCCGCTGGGGCCCGGCGGCGAGCGCCTTGGCTCCGCCGACTACGAAGCGTTCATCGCCGCCGGCGACCCGGCGTTCGACTGGAAGCATCCTGCCGACGAGTGGCAGGCGATCTCGCTCAACTACACCTCCGGCACGACCGGCAATCCCAAGGGCGTGGTCTATCACCATCGCGGCGCCTATCTCAACGCGCTCTCGAACATCATCGACTGGGGCATGCCGCGCCACGCCGTGTACCTGTGGACCCTGCCGATGTTCCATTGCAACGGCTGGTGCTTCCCGTGGACGATGGCGGCCAACGCCGGCACCAACGTGTGCCTGCGGCGGGTCGAGGCGCAGGCGATCCTCGACGCGATCCGCGAGCACAGGGTCACGCACTACTGCGGCGCGCCGATCGTCCATGCGATGCTCATCAACGCGCCCGACGAATTGAAAAAGGGCATCGCGCACAAGGTGAGCTGCCTCGTCGCCGCCGCGGCGCCGCCCGCCGCGGTCATCGAGGGGATGCAGCGCATGGGCTTCGACATCACGCACGTCTACGGCCTGACCGAAACCTACGGGCCGGCGGCGGTGTGCGCCAAGCACGGCGAATGGGACGCGCTGGACATCGCCGCGCGGACCGAGCGCAACGGCCGGCAGGGCGTGCGCTACACCTGCGAGGAAGGCATGACGGTGATGGACCCGCAGACGATGCGCGAAGTGCCGTGGGACGGCGAGACGATCGGCGAGATCATGTTCCGCGGCAACATCACCATGAAGGGCTACCTCAAGAATCCGGCGGCGAGCTCGGAGGCGTTCGCCGGCGGCTGGTTCCATTCCGGCGACCTCGCGGTGATGCAGCCCGACGGCTACGTCAAGATCAAGGATCGGTCCAAGGACGTCATCATTTCGGGCGGCGAGAACATCAGCTCGCTGGAAGTCGAGGACGCGCTCTATCGCCATCCGGCCGTGCTCGCCGCGGCGGTCGTCGCGCAGCCCGATCCCAAGTGGGGCGAGACGCCGTGCGCCTTCGTAGAAGTGAAGCCGGGTGCGACCGTGAGCGAGGCCGACTTGATCGAGCACTGCCGCGTGCACCTCGCACGCTTCAAGGCACCCAGGAAAGTCGTGTTCGGCGAGCTGCCGAAGACCTCCACCGGCAAGATCCAGAAGTACCTGCTGCGCGCACGGGCGAAGTCGGCGAGCGCGATCGAATAGGAGGGCGTGGCGCGCGCCGGCTCGCGCGCTACGCCGCGAACGGCGATCTACCGGACCCGGCGCGGCTTCGCTCGAGGAAGTAGGGTCTCGCTCGCCGCGCCACCCGTGACGGTCGCCGCGGTTCACGCGCGCCGGCCGGCATCGCGCCGCTTGCGTTCTGTGCACTCAACGCGCTTCAGGCGGTTCGCTCAATCCGGGCTCAAGTGTGTGAGGTCGACCGTCACCGATTCCTTCACGCGCTCCATCACCGCGTAGCTGTGCGTCTCGCGGATTCCCGGCAGCTTCGAAAGCACTTCGCCGAGAAACGACCGATAGGCGGCCATGTCGGCGACGCGCACCTTGACGAGGTAGTCGAAGCCGCCGGCGACCATGTGGCACTCCTGCACCTGCGGGATGCGCCTGATCGCCGCGGCGAACTGGTCGAACGCGTCCTGCGAGGTGCGATCGATCGCGATCTCGATGAACACGAGGAGGCCGAGATCCAGCCTTCCGGCATCGAGGCAGGCGGCGTAGCCGGCGATGATCCCGGAGGCCTCCAGCGCGCGCACGCGCTCGGCGCAGGGCGTGGGGCTCAGCCCGACGATCTTCGCGAGCGCGACGTTGGACAGCCGCCCGTCGCGCTGCAACTCGTCTAGGATCTTGAGGTCGATCGCGTCGAGACGCCGGGCCATGGCTGCCGCGGGCGGTGGCGGTCTCATTCCGCCAGCGACAGCAGCGACGCGTTGCCGCCCGACGCGGTCGTGTTGATCGAGACGGTGCGCTCGCAGACGAGCCGCAGGGGGTCGCCCGGATGCAGCGCGTCGACCCGTACGAGCGGCACGATGGGCCCTTCCCGCGCGGCGAGCGCCTGCCTCGTCTGGCGGCCGGCATCCTCGGTGCCGGCGAAGAGCACCGCGTCCGGATCCGCGCGGAGGACGTCGGAGACGAATTCGCAGGGCACGGCGCACTGCGCCGCGAGCTTCCTGTTCCGCTCGGAGCGCGAGAGGAGCGCGACGTTGCCGGTCCGGCCGGCGAGGCGCAGCTGCGCCGCCAGTGCCTCGTCGCCGTCGGCGATGCAGGCGACGCGGCCGCGGGCAACCAGGGCCAGGCTGTTGGCCTCGCCAGTCGGCCCGGGCAGCGTGATGCTGGAGGCGATCTCCGCGGGAAGAACTCCCGGAGCGAGCTCGACCAGCCGTCGCAGGTAGTGCGGTCCTCCCGCCTTGGGCCCGGTGCCCGACAAGCCTTCCCCGCCGAAGGGCTGCACGCCGACCACCGCCCCGATCATGTTGCGATTGACGTAGATGTTGCCGGCGCGGATCCGCGCGCACACGGCGTCCACCGTCTCGTCGATGCGCGTCTGGATGCCGTGGGTGAGGCCGTAGCCAGTCGCGTTGATGTCGGCGATCAGGCGCGGAAGCTCGCCTTCGCGGAAGCGCAGCACGTGCAGGATCGGCCCGAAGACCTCGCTCGTGAGATCGCTCATGCGCCCGATCTCGATCAGCGTCGGCGGATAGAAGGTTCCGCTGGCGCACTCCGGCGGAAGGCCGAGCTGCGTCACCGGCGCGCCGGTCGCGCGCAGGCGCGCGACGTGCGCTTCGAGCGCCGCTCGCGCCTCGGCGTCGATCACGGGACCGACGTCGGTCTCGAGCCGTCGCGGGTCGCCGATCGCGAGCTCGGCCATCGCCCCCTTGAGCATCGCGAGGACGCGCTCGGCGATGTCGCTCTGGAGACAGAGAACCCGCAGCGCCGAGCAGCGCTGACCCGCGCTGTCGAAGGCCGAGGCGATCGCGTCGCTGACGACCTGCTCCGGCAGCGCGGAGCTGTCGACGATCATCGCGTTCTGCCCGCCGGTCTCGGCGACGAGCACCGGATCGTCGCCGCGCGCAGCGAGCGCGCGCTGGATCGTCCGGGCGACCGCGGTCGAGCCGGTGAAGAGCACGCCGGCGATGCGCGGGTCGGCCACGAGCGCCGCGCCCACGGTCTCGCCGCGACCCGGGAGAAACTGCAGCGCGGCGCGCGGGACGCCGGCGCGGTGCAGGAGTCCGATTGCCGCCGCGCCAACGAGCGGCGTCTGCTCTGCCGGCTTGGCGAGCACCGGGTTGCCGGCCGCGAGCGCGGCGGCGATCTGGCCCGCGAAGATGGCCAGCGGGAAGTTCCAGGGCGCGATGCAGACCAGGGGACCGCGCGGCTTCGCCTCCGCGAGGCTGCGGCGCGCGATGCTCGCGTAATAGCGGCAGAAGTCGGCGGCCTCCCGGATCTCGTCAGCGGCGTTGCCGAGCGTGCGGCCGGCTTCGCGCACGAGGAGCGCGATCAGCGCGGCGCGATCCCGCTCGATCAGGTCGGCGGCTCGCTCGAGGCACGCAGCGCGCTCGTCGACCGGTGTCGCGCTCCATGCCTTGCCGGCCTGCGCCGCCGCGGCGCAGGCGCGGGCCGCGTCCGTCGGCGACGCCTCGACCACGCTGCCGACGCGCTCGCTCCGATCAGCCGGGTTGTCGATCGGGAGCGGCGAACGAGCCTCGGGCGAAGCCTCCGCGATCAGCGGCTCGGCCATCGCGGGCGCCGCCGCGGTCGCGAGGTCGGACTGGAGGCGGGCGAGTGCCGTTTCGTCGGCGAAGTCGATGCCGCGCGAATTCCTGCGATCCGCGTACAGCGCGCCGGGGAGCGGGATGCGCGGGTGTGGCGCTCCGCCGGTCGCCCGTGCCTGCGCGATCGGGTCGGCGACGAGCGCCGCGATACCGACCGCCGGGTCGACGATGCGATTGACGAACGAGGTATTGGCGCCGTTTTCGAGGAGCCGCCGAACGAGGTAGGCGAGCAGCGTCTCGTGCGAGCCGACGGGCGCGTACACGCGACAGGGGCGGTCGAGCTTGTCGGGCCCGACCACTTCGTCGTAGACGCTTTCGCCCATGCCGTGCAGGCACTGGAACTCGTACTCCGCGCCGCTCCCCAGCGTGTAGATGGCGGCGATGGTGAAGGCGTTGTGGCTCGCGAACTGCGGATAGATCGCGTCGGGTGCGGCGAGCATCGCCTTCGCGCACGCGAGGTACGACACATCGGTGTGGACCTTGCGCGTGAACACCGGGTAGTCGGCGAGTCCCTCCACCTGCGCCCGCTTGATCTCGCTGTCCCAGTAGGCGCCCTTGACGAGACGGACCATCAGCCGGCGGCGCGATCGGCGTGCGAGGTCGACCAGCCAATCGAGCAGCGGGCGGGCGCGCTTCTGGTAGGCCTGCACGACGAAGCCGAGACCGTTCCATCCCGAGAGGCGGGGATCGAAGGCGAGGCGCTCGAGGATATCGAGCGAGAGATCGAGGCGATCGGCCTCCTCGGCGTCGATGTTGAGTCCGATCTCGCGCTCGCGGGCGCCGAGCGCGAGATCGGCGACCGCCGGGGTGAGTTCGGCGAGCACGCGGTCGCGCTGCCTGCGCGCGTAGCGCGGATGGAGCGCCGAGAGCTTGATCGAGATCCCCGGCCCGGCGTAGATCCCGGCGCCGGCGCCGGCGTTCCCGATTGCGACGATCGCCGAGCGATACGCCTCGACGTAGCCGCGCGCGTCGACCGCGGTGAGCGCCGCTTCGCCGAGCATGTCGTAGGAGAAGCGGTAGCCTCGCGCTTCGCGCTCGCGTGCGTTGTCGATGGCCTCGGCGATCGTGCGGCCGGTGACGAACTGCTTGCCGAGGAGCCGCATCGCCAGGTCGACGCCTTTGCGGATCAGCGGCTCGCCACCCTTGCGCAGGAGCGAGCTCACCGCGGCCTCCAGCGCGGAGTCGCTGCGCGAGGCGACCAGCTCGCCCGTGACCAGCAGGCCCCACGCGGCCGCGTTGACGAAGAGCGAAGGGCTTCGGCCGACGTGGGCCCGCCAATCCCCGCGGCCGATCTTGTCGCGGATGAGCCGATCGCGCGTGGCCGCATCGGGAATGCGCAGCAATGCTTCGGCGAGGCACATCAGCGCGACGCCTTCGCGGGAATCGAGCGAGAACTCGAGCATGAGCGCATCGACGCCTCCGGCCCGGCTCCGCGCGTTGCGCACGCTCCGGGCGAGCGACGACGCCAACGCCTGGACCTCCGCGAGCCGCGAGCCGAGGTCGGCTTCGGCGACGAGCGGGGCCAGCGCATCCGCTTCGGGCGCGCAGTGAGCTGCGTCGAGCTTCAGGCGAAGGGCGCTGCGCGGTTCGTCGCGCGCGGCGAGAGCGAAGGACGGGGGCATCGGGCAGAATATACCAGGAATTGGCCTATCGTCAGGTAAAATGGCCACCAATGGAACAGAATATAGCATATCTGACTATAAAAATGGCGAGAGAGACGTTATACTGGCTATGGAACCTGCGCGTGCGAGCGGCCGGGCGGAGGCTCTAGAATGGGGGCTGATCGGACCTGGATGGAGGCAACTCGCGTGAACGCTCCCGTCGAAGCCGGCATCGCTCCGTTCGTGCTGTCGCGGACCGACGGCGATGTCTGTCACCTCACTCTGAATCGGGGCGCGAGCTACAACCCGCTCTCGCGCGACATGATCGCCGCGCTCCAGGCCGAGCTCACCCGCGTGGCGGCCGACGGGAGCGCACGCTGCGTCGTGCTCGGCGCCAACGGCAAGGGTTTCTGCGCCGGCCACGATCTGAAGGAGCTCCGCGCGCACAACGATCTCGCCTGGCAGCGCGAGCTGTTCGCGGCCTGCAACGCCCTGATGCTTTCGATCACGCAAATCCCTCAGCCGGTGATCGCTCGCGTCCACGGCATCGCCACGGCCGCGGGCTGCCAGCTCGTGTCCATGTGCGATCTCGCCGTCGCCTCGGAGACCGCGCGCTTCGCACTGCCGGGCGTCAACGTCGGCGTGTTCTGCACGACCCCGGCGGTCGGTGTCGGACGCAACATCGGCCGCAAGCGGGTGATGGAGATGCTGCTGACCGGCGAGCCGGTCGATGCCGCGACCGCGCTCGCCTGGGGGCTCGTGAACCGCGTCGTGCCCGAGGCCGAGCTCGACGGCGCGGTGAGCAGCCTCGTGAAGTTGATCACCGCACGCAGCCGCGCGGTCATCGCCGGCGGCAAGCAGGCGTTCTACCGGCAGATGGACCTGGGCCTCGAGCCCGCGTACGGCCTCGCCGCCGAAGCGATGGCCTGCAGCCTGCTCGAGCCCGGCGCGCACGAGGGCATCGACGCGTTCGTCGGCAAGCGCCCGCCGAGATGGCCCGACTGAGCCCGCCCTCGAGCGGCGGCTCGCCGGATTGCCAACGCGCCGTCGGTTCCGGATAATCGCCCGACACTTCAAAGGAGCGAGCGTCCGGTCCGGGGGAGTCGACGGGGACGACACATGGCCGATCCGATCATCCTGCAGACGCGCGGGCTCACGAAGGAGTTCAAAGGCTTCGTCGCCGTCAATCGCGTGGATCTCGAGATCCGTCGCGGCACGATTCACGCGCTGATCGGTCCGAACGGCGCGGGCAAGACCACCTGCTTCAACCTGCTCACCCATTTCCTGACGCCGACCTCGGGGCAGATCGTCTTCAACGGCCTGGAGATCACCGGCTCGCCGCCGGCGGCGATCGCGCGGCTGGGCCTCGTCCGGTCGTTCCAGATCTCGGCCACGTTCCCGCACCTGACCGTGCTCGAGAACGTGCGCATCGCGCTCCAAAGCAAGCGCGGGGGCTCGTTCGATTTCTGGCGCTCCGCTCGCACGCTCTCGGAGCTCGACCAGCGTGCCGAAGAGCTGCTCGACGCCGTGGGCCTCGCCGGGATGTCCGGCACGCTGGCGGTCGAGCTGCCCTACGGCCGCAAGCGCGCGCTCGAGATAGCGACCACGCTCGCGCTCGATCCGGAGATGATGCTGCTCGACGAACCGACCGCCGGCATGACGCACGAGGACGTCGAGCGGATCGCCGCGCTCATCCGCAAGGTTGCCGCCAACCGGACCGTGCTCATGGTCGAGCACAATCTTTCGGTGGTGTCGACGCTCTCCGATCACATCACCGTGCTCGCCCGGGGCGAGGTTCTCGCCCAGGGAGACTACGCCTCCGTATCGAAGAACCCGGACGTCATCCAGGCCTACCTCGGAGCCGGCCATGCCTGAAGCGCACGCCACGCTCGACGCGCGCAGGCCCGAGGCTGCCCGCACGGCGCTGCTGTCGGTGCGCGATCTCCACTCGTGGTACGGGGAGTCGCACATCCTGCACGGCGTGACCTTCGACGTCGCCGCGGGTGAGGTCGTCACGCTCCTGGGCCGCAACGGCGCCGGCAAGACGACGACGCTCAAGTCGATCATGGGGATCGTCGGCGAGCGCAAAGGCTCGGTCGTCTTCGACGGGGCCGAGACGATCCGGCTTCCGTCCAATCGCATCGCGCGCATGGGCCTCGCCCTGTGCCCCGAGGAGCGCGGCATCTTTTCGAGCCTCGACGTCGAAGAAAACCTGATGCTTCCGCCGCAGGTGAAGCCGGGCGGGCTCAGCGTCGCCGAGATCTTCGAGCTCTTCCCGAACCTGAAGGAACGGCTCCGCAGCCAGGGCACCAAGCTCTCCGGCGGCGAGCAGCAGATGCTCGCGATCGGCCGCATCCTGCGCACCGGCGCGACGCTGCTCATGCTCGACGAGCCGACCGAGGGCCTGGCGCCCGTGATCGTGCAGCAGATCGGCCGCACGATCCAGAGCCTCAAGGCGAAGGGCTTCACGATCCTGCTGGTCGAGCAGAATTTCCACTTCGCCGCGACCGTGGCCGATCGCCACTACGTGATGGAGCGCGGGCGGGTCATCGACATGATCCCTAACAGCGAAATCGAGGCCAAGATGGCCAAGCTGCACGAGTATCTCGGCGTATGAGGAACACCGGATCCCTCTGAACGAATCCGTTTTCGAAGGAGACAAGATGAAAGCACTATCGCGCGGCATGCTGGCAGCGGCTCTGGGACTGGCTTGGGCCGCGGGCGGGGCTCAGGCGCAGATCACCGACAACGTGATCAAGATCGGCGTGCTCTCGGACATGTCGAGCCTGTATTCCGACATCGGCGGCGCAGGCTCGATCGTCGCCGCCAAGATGGCGGTCGAGGATTCGGGCATCGAGAAGCGCGGCTACAAGGTCGAGATCGTGTCCGCCGACCACCAGAACAAGCCCGACGTGGGCTCGGCGATCGCCCGCCGCTGGTACGACAGCGAAGGAGTCGATGCGATCGTCGACGTTCCGACCTCGAGCGTCGCGCTGGCCGTCTCCCAGGTGACGAAGGACAAGAACAAGGTGTTCCTGATCTCGGGCGCAGGATCGTCGGACCTGACCGGGAAGGCCTGCACGCCGAACAACATCCACTTCACCTACGACACCTGGATGCTCGCCAACGGCACCGGGACGGCCATCACGAAGCAGGGCGGCAATACCTGGTTCTTCCTGACCGCCGACTACGCCTTCGGTCACGCGCTGGAGCGCGATACCGCGGCCGCCGTGGAGAAGAACGGGGGCAAGGTGCTGGGCACCGTCAACGTGCCGCTCAACACGGCCGACTTCTCCTCGTTCCTGCTGCAGGCGCAGGGATCGAAGGCGAAGGTGATCGGGCTCGCCAACGCCGGCGGCGACACGACCAACTCGATCAAGCAGGCGGCCCAGTTCGGCATCGTGCAGGGCGGCCAGAGTCTCGCCGGCCTGCTGATCTTCGTGACCGACGTGCATGCGCTCGGGCTGCAGACCGCGCAGGGCCTGACGCTGACGACGACCTTCTACTGGGACCGGACCGACGCGAGCCGCGCATTCAGCAAGCGCTTCGCGCCCCAGAACAAGGGCATCCACCCGACGATGGTGCATGCCGGCGTCTACGCGGTCATCCTGCATTACCTCAAGGCGGTCGAGGCGCTGAAGAGCGACGCCGACGGTGCCAAGGTCGTCGCCAAGATGAAGGAGCTGCCCACCGACGATCCGCTCTTCGGCAAGGGCTCGATCCGCATCGACGGCCGCGGCATCCATCCGGCGTACCTGGTGCAGGTCAAGAAGCCCTCGGAGTCGAAGGGCGAGTGGGACTACTTCAAGGTGCTCGCGACCATTCCCGCCGAAGAGGCGTTCAGGCCGCTGAAGGACGGCGAGTGCCCGCTGGTCAAGTGATGCCGATGCTCGAGCGCCGGCGGACGGGACATGGACCCGTCCTCCGCGCGAGGCGGGCTCTCTCTCGACGTGACATGCGCGCCGGAGCGACGTGAACCTGGGCCCCGGCCCGCGCCGCGGCGACAACCTCGATGACGATCTTCGGCATCTCGACCCAGGCGCTCTTCGGCCAGCTGCTGATCGGGCTCATCAACGGCGCGTTCTACGCCATGCTGTCGCTCGGCCTCGCGGTGATCTTCGGCCTGCTCAACATCATCAATTTCACCCACGGCGCGCTTTACATGGTCGGCGCGTTCTGCGCGTGGTTCCTGCTGCAGTATGCAGGCGTGGGCTACTGGTGGTCGCTGCTCCTCGCACCGATCGCGGTTGGAGCGGTCGGCGTGATCATCGAGCGCACCATGCTCTCGAGGCTCTACAAGCTCGACCACCTCTACGGCCTGCTGCTCACCTTCGGGCTCGCGCTCATCATCCAGGGCGTGTTCACCAACTTTTTCGGCAGCTCGGGCCTGCCGTACGCGCTGCCCACCGAATTCGCGGGCGCCTACAACCTGGGATTCATGTTCCTGCCCAAATACCGCGCCTGGGTGATCGTCGCCTCGCTGGTGGTGTGCCTCGCCACGTGGTACGTGATCGAGCGGACGAGGCTCGGCTCGAATCTGCGCGCGGCGACCGAGAATCCGACGCTGGTTCAGGCCTTCGGCATCAACGTGCCGCGCATGATCACGCTCACCTACGGCTTCGGCGTCGCCCTGGCCGCGTTCGCAGGCGTCATGGCGGCGCCGATCTACCAGGTCAATCCGGAGATGGGCGCGAACCTCATCATCGTCGTCTTCGCGGTCGTCGTGATCGGCGGCATGGGCTCGATCCTCGGTTCGATCATCACCGGCTTCGGGCTGGGCCTGATCGAGGGATTGACCAAGGTGTTCTATCCCGAGGCCTCGAACACCGTGATCTTCATCATCATGGCGATCGTGCTGCTCATCAAGCCCGCCGGCCTCTTCGGCCGCGCGCGCTGACCATGGCGACGACGACTGCACCGTCGGCTGCAACCGGGGTCGCAGGCGCGCATCGGGGCACCGCGATCGCTTTCGCCGTCATGGTGCTGCTGTTCGGCGTGGGGCCGTTCGTCGTCTACCCGGTCTTCCTGATGAACGTCCTGTGCATGGCCATCTTCGCCTGCGCCTTCAATCTTCTGATCGGCTTCGGCGGGCTGCTCTCCTTCGGCCACGCGATGTTTCTCGGCATGGCGGGCTACGTGTGCGCGCACGCGGCGAAGGTCTGGGGCCTGCCCCCGGAAGGCGCGATCGCGCTGGGCACGGTCACCGCAGCGGGTCTGGGCATTCTCGCCGGCTTGCTGGCGATCCGGCGGCAGGGGATCTACTTCGCGATGATCACCCTGGCGCTGGCGCAGATGGTCTATTTCTTCTGCCTCCAGGCGCCTTTCACCCACGGCGAGGACGGGATCCAGGCCGTCCCGCGCGGGCGCATGTTCGGTTTCCTCGATTTGAACAGCATGTGGGTGCTCTACTACGTCGTGCTCGCGATCTTCGTCGCCGCGTTCCTGCTGATCTACCGGACCGTCCATTCGCCCTTCGGGCAGGTGCTCAAGGCGATCCGCGAGAACGAGCCGCGCGCGATATCGCTCGGCTACGATGCGGACCGCTACAAGCTGCTCGCCTTCGTGCTGTCCGCGACGCTCGCGGGGCTCGCGGGCGCCACCAAGGCCGTCGTGTTCCAGCTCGCTTCGCTCACCGACGTCCACTGGTCGATGTCGGGCGAGGTCGTGCTCATGACGCTGCTCGGCGGCATGGGCACGATTTTCGGCCCGGTGCTCGGCGCGCTCGTGATCGTCGGTCTGCAGAACTACCTGGCTCCGCTGGGGCAGTGGGTCACGGTCATCACCGGCGCGATCTTCGTCGTGTGCGTGCTCGCGTTCCGGCGCGGCATCGTCGGCGAGCTCGGAGCCTGGTGGAGGCGCCGCCAGGCGAGCGGCCCGCCGACCTCGGGTTGATCCGGTCCCACGCGCTGTGGTGTACGGCGCCAGGCCCGCGCACCGGCACGGGGCCGGCCAAGCCGGAACCCCGGCGCTCGCCCGTTGGTGAGCCTGCGCTGACCGGCCAGCCCCTTGCAGTTGACCGCCTCGCCGTGACCCTCCATGATGGGCGTCGACAGGCGCGGCATCGGTACACTACAGAAGCCGCCCGCTGCGTCCAGAGGGAGGCGCTATGCGCTGCATCGCCACGTTGGGAATGGTCGCGGCCGCCGCTGTGCTGAGCGGCTGCCAGATCACGGGCGTGTACCACGACGCCGGCTTTCACGGCTCCGTCGATCCCTACATCGCGGAGATCCCGCCGCGCCCGGTCTATCCCGCGTACGTCCTGACGTATCCGGACGATACGATGTTCTTCTATCCGATCTACGTCGACGAGCCGCGGCACGCCGATCTGAAGCTCGAAAGCATCCGCTGCGTGTCGGATTCGAGTGGGCACGTCGTCGTCGCGGCCAACGTGAAGAATCTCGGCTCGAACATCGTGCCCGCGATTCCGCTGCTCTCCGGCGACATGGGCGCGTTCCGCGTGGGCGCGTCTGTCACCAGCTCGACCGGCGCGCACGAAGAGGTATACGCGACGCAGGTCGTCCCGCTGATCGTGGCCGGAGCGTCGACGCTCGTTCTCGCCCCGCTGGCGATGCCGGCGAGCGACATCGTCCGGATCGACGTGGAGGCCGACCCCGACCGGGTCGTCCCCGATCCGCTGCGCGATAACAACGTGCTCTCCTGGGAGGGCACGATGCAAGCCGCCGACCCGCAGTGCACGGCGCGCCGCTGATCGATCCCTCGAGCGTCTCGCCGACCCCCGCGAACGAACGCCCGCGCCCCGCGCCGGAGCGGCGGCGGCGATCGCGCACAGCCGCCTCGTCCTTCCGGCTATAATCGCGGCTTCCTGCGTGCTCGCGTTCGCGCCCAATTCCCGAAGACGCGCGGACACTTCCCATGAAGGTTCTCGTTCCGGTCAAGCGCGTCGTCGACTTCAACGTTAAGGTGCGGGTCAAGCCCGACGGCTCGGGTGTGGACACCGCCAATGTGAAGATGTCGATGAATCCCTTCGACGAGATCGCGGTCGAGGAGGCCGTGCGGCTCAAGGAGAAGGGCATGGCGACCGAGCTCGTGGCGGTATCCTGCGGCGTTCCCGCCTGCCAGGAAACGCTGCGCACGGCGCTCGCGCTCGGCGCGGACCGCGCGATCCTGGTCGAGACCGACGTCGAGCTGCAGCCGCTCGCGGTCGCGAAGCTGCTCAAGGCGATCGCGCTCAAGGAGCAGCCGCAGCTCGTGATCATGGGCAAGCAGGCGATCGACGACGACGCCAACCAGACCGGGCAGATGCTCGCGGCGCTGCTCGACTGGCCGCAGGCCACGTTCGCCTCGAAGATCGACCTGGCGGCCGCGGACGGCGGGATGCGGGCGACGGTCAAGCGCGAGGTCGACGGCGGGCTGGAAACGCTCTCGATGCCGCTTCCTGCCGTGATCACCACCGACCTTCGCCTGAACGAGCCGCGCTACGCGACGCTCCCCAACATCATGAAGGCGAAGAAGAAGCCGCTCGACGTATTGAAGCCCGACGCGCTGGGCGTCGACGTCGCGCCGCGCCTGGTGACGCTCAAGGTCGTCGAGCCGCCGAAGCGCAAGGGCGGCGGCAAGGTCGCCGACGCGAAAGAGCTGGTCGCGAGGCTGCGCAACGAAGCGAAGGTCATCCCCTGAGCTCCTCGCCATGACCGTCCTCGTCATTGCCGAGCATGACCACGCGGCGCTCAAGCCCGCTACGCAGCACGTCGTCGGCGCGGCGCAGAAGATCGACGGCGAAATCCATGTTCTGGTCGCGGGCCACGAGGCCGGCGCGGCGGCGCGATCGGCCGCGAGCCTGGCCGGCGTCGCGAAGGCGCTCCAGGCCGATGCGCCGCAGCTCGCGGCGCCGACCGCGGAACAGATCGCGGCGCTCGTCGTCGGCCTGGCGGCGCCGTACACGCACATCCTCCTTGCGTCGACCAGCTTCGGCAAGGACGCGGCGCCGCGCATCGCGGCGCTGCTCGATGTCGCGCAGGTCTCCGATATCATCGCCGTCGAGTCGGCGGACAGCTTCGTGCGCCCGATCTACGCGGGCAACGCCTTCGCGACCGTGCAGTCGAAGGACGCGAAGAAGGTGATCACCGTCCGCACGACCGGCTTCGACGCCGCCGCGGCAAGCGGCGGCAGCGGCGTCGTGGAACCGGTCGCGGTGCCGGCGGATCCCGGCGTCGTGCGCGTCGTGGGCCGGGAGCTCACCAAGTCGGATCGCCCGGAGCTCACCAGCGCTCGCGTCGTGATCTCCGGCGGGCGCGGGCTGCAGAACGGCGCGAACTTCAAGCTGCTCGAGGCGCTCGCCGACAAGCTCAACGCGGCGATCGGCGCCTCGCGTGCCGCGGTCGACGCCGGCTACGTGCCGAACGACTACCAGGTGGGCCAGACCGGCAAGATCGTCGCGCCCGACCTCTATATCGCCGTGGGCATCTCCGGCGCGATCCAGCATCTCGCCGGCATGAAGGACAGCAAGGTGATCGTCGCGATCAACAAGGATCCCGAAGCGCCCATTTTCCAGATCGCCGACTACGGGCTGGTGGGCGATCTGTTCGAGATCATCCCCCAGTTGACCGCCGAGCTCGGCTGACATGAGCCAATACCACGCGCCTTTGAAGGAGATGCAGTTCGTCATGCGCGAGCTCGCCGGGCTCGAGCAGGTCGGGAAGCTGCCGGGCTTCGAGGAGGCCACGCCGGACACGGTCGCGGCGATCCTCGACGAGGCCGCCAGGTTCGCCACCGAGGTGCTCGATCCGCTGAACGCCGTCGGCGACCGCGAGGGCGCCCGGCTGCTGGAAGACGGCACGGTGAAGACTGCGCCGGGGTTCAAGGACGCGTATCTCGCATATTGTGCCAACGGCTGGAACGGGCTCACCAAGAGCCCCGAGTTCGGAGGGCAGGGGCTTCCGCAGCTCGTGTCGACCGCGGTCGAGGAGATGTGGCACGCCGCCAACATGGCGTTCGACCTCTGTCCGCTGCTCACCCAGGGCGCGATCGAAGCGATCGAGCTCACCGGAACGCCGGAGCAGAAGGAGCGCTTCCTGCCGAAGATGGTCGAGGGCGTGTGGACCGGCACGATGAACCTGACCGAGCCGCAGGCGGGCTCCGACCTCGCCGCCGTGCGCACTCGGGCCGTGCCGCAGGGCGACGGCAGCTATAAGCTCTACGGCCAGAAGATCTTCATCACCTACGGCGAGCAGGATTACACCGAGAACATCATCCACCTGGTGCTCGCCCGCACGCCGACCGCTCCCGAGGGGGTGAAAGGCATCTCGCTCTTCATCGTGCCCAAGTTCCTGGTCAACGGCGACGGATCGCTGGGCGCGCGCAACGACGTGCACTGCGTGTCGCTCGAGCACAAGCTCGGCATTCACGCGAGCCCCACGGCCGTCCTCGCGTACGGCGATCACGGCGGCGCGACCGGCTACCTCGTGGGACAGGAGAATCGCGGCCTCGAGTACATGTTCATCATGATG
>Ga0335079_10002305_pt1 | contig 22055 bp, 14 predicted proteins | sample Lox_Sample_33_FD_206719 | JGI IMG/M metagenome (GOLD analysis project Ga0335079, IMG submission 206719) | Soil microbial communities from Loxahatchee National Wildlife Refuge, Florida, United States - Lox_Sample_3.3 | ecosystem: Environmental > Terrestrial > Soil > Wetlands | place: USA... | reverse complement strand
GCTGGGTGGAGAACCCCTATTACCAATACTTCTGCGGCGAGCTGAGCTTCTGCCACAAGCTGCCGTTCGACCGCTCGTCGCTGACACGCTGGCGTCAGCGCTTGGGCGAGGAGCAATTGCTGGCGCTAATCCAGGAGAGCCTATCGGTGGCGCACAAGACGGGCGCGGTCGAGAGCAAGGACCTGGAACGGGTGGTGGTCGATACTACGGTGCAACCGAAGGCGATCGCCCATCCGACCGACGCGCGGCTGATGCACCGCGCGCTGGTCAAGCTGGTCGATCTCGCCAAGCGCAACGGCGTGCCGCTGCGGCAGAGCTATCTTCGCCTCGCCAAGCGCGCCGCCATCATGGTCGGCCGCTACACCCACGCGCATCAGTTCAAGCGCGCCCGCAAGGCGCTCAAGTTCCTGCGCACCAGGCTCGGCCGGGTCATCCGCGACATCCGCCGCAGGATCGACGGCAATCCCGATCTCGAAGCCCGCTTCAAGCACTTGCTCGATCTCGCCACTCGGGTACGCCTGCAAGATCAGCGCCAGCGCGGGCCCAAGATTTATTCGCTGCACGCGCCCGAGGTCGAATGCATCGGCAAGGGCAAGGCCAGAGCGCCCTATGAGTTCGGCTGCAAAGTGTCGATCGCCACCTCGGCGACCGCTCCCAAGGGCGGCCAGTTCGTGCTCCACGCTAAGGCGCTGCACGGCAATCCCTATGACGGCCGCACCCTCGGCCCCATGGTCGCCGCGCTGGAGCACCTCACCGGCGTCGAGACGCGACGCATCCATGTGGACAAGGGCTATCGCGGCCACAGCCACCCGCACAAGTTCCGCGTCTGGATCTCGGGTCAGGTGCGCCGCGTCACCAAAGTGATCCGCCGCGAGATGAAGCGCCGCGCCGCCGTCGAACCCGTCATCGGTCATCTCAAGGCCGAGCACCGCATGGAACGCAATCATCTCAAGGGACGCCAGGGTGACCGCATCAATGCCGTTCTCGCCGCTGCCGGACACAACTTCAGCCTGCTCCTGCGCTGGCTCGCAACGCTTTTGCGTGCCCTGATCCAGCTGCTCGCTGACGACAGCGCACCGTCAATCATCGCGTAAATCCAGCGCTACGAGCGATCTTCACGGACGACTAGGGAAAAAAGGCCCCGATCGACGGGGCCTTAGTTTGGTCGGCGGGGGGAGGGAGCCGACCAGGGAGGGTGGACAGCAGCATGGCAGACGCGCGGGACCACCGATATTGGACGCGCGGACAGACTCGTTACCCAAACGTTAGCAAAGACGATACGTCGGTTTAGGAGGTTGCAGCTTTAAGATGCTAAATTGAGTTTGTCTGCCATTCGGCCGAGCTCGGGCAGCGATGCGGCCTGCATCTTCCGCATCATGTTGCTGCGATGCACTTTCACCGTCACCTCGCTGAGACCGAAATCAAATGCAATTTGCTTACTGAGGCGGCCTCGCACGACGTGAATCATGATCTCGCGCTCACGCGGAGTCAGCGCTTCGAAGCGTCCCCTGAGTGTGCCCAGGGCTTCGTAACTCTCGCGTCGGGCGCGATCCCGAGCAAGCCCGAGCTCGATCGCGTCGAGGAGATCTTGATCACGGAATGGCTTGGTTAGGAATTCGATGGCGCCGCCCTTCATCGCTTGCACCGACATCGGGATGTCGCCATACCCCGTCATGAAGATGATAGGGAGCTGGACATTCGCTGCACCGAGGTCGCGTTGAAACTCAAGACCGCTTCGCCCCGGTAATCTCACATCGACTAGTAGGCAGGTGGCGCCGGTCGGGCGGTCGGACTTGAGAAAGTCGGGCACGGACGCAAATAACCGAGCCTCGAGGCCGACAGATCGCATCAGGCTCCCAAGCGATTCGCGGAGTGCCTGATCATCGTCGATGATCATGACTGTGGAGTTTGCTTCGGGCATCGTTTCCGCTCGCGATGAATGCGTCACCAAAATTAACCTAGCCCCGACTCCCAAACGCTACGATAATAAATATTAGTCTAACCTCAAAATCTTTTCCTCCGTCCGACGGTATGGGCCGGATATACGAAGGTTTAGATGCTCTGGTACTCCCCTCGATGATATCGTTAGCTCAACTTATGAACTCGCGCACTGGTGCGACGGTGCTTGGGGCACTCGTCTGATGGTGGGCTCATGTCGGAGGCCTGCTTGCCCCAAGATCCGTTGATCTCGATCGTTGAAGATGATCGCGCCGTTCGCGACTCCCTCAGAAGGCTCATGAGGTCGTTCGGTTACGCCGTCGAGGCTTTCCCATCGGCAGTCGATTTTCTCGCCTTCCCGCGTCTCGACGAGACTGCTTGCTTGATCACCGACATTAATATGCCCGCGATGACCGGGGTGGAGCTCTACCGTCGCCTGATCGAGACAGGGCGAGCGATCCCGACAATCTTCATCACCGCGTATCCTGATGATGCCGTCCGCGCCCGCGCCCTGAAGGACGGGGTTATTGGCTACCTGCGCAAGCCGTTCGACGAGAACAACCTTATGTTTTGCGTGCGCACCGCTCTCGCGCGAGGTAAGTCGCGGGACGAGCATTCATGAGTCCTTTGGAGCCGCTGGCAGTGTGAACTCAAAGGCGGCGCCTCGAGGTTCATTCGATCCTGCCCACAATCGTCCGCCATGCGCTTCGACGATCGATCGGCAGATCGACAGCCCCATTCCCAGTCCGATGGACTTGGTGCTGTAGAAGGAGTCGAAAACGCGCTCAATATCTTCCGGATCAATCCCCGGGCCTGAGTCACGCACGCTGATAAGGACGCCATCCGATTGGCCCTGTTCTGTGCTGATCGATAGCTTGCGCGATCCGTCGCCATCGCTGCTCATTGCCTCGATCGCGTTCAGGATCAAGTTCAACATCGCCTGCTGAAGTTGAACGCGATCCCCCTGAACCGGAGACGATTCGTTTGCGAAACGGGTCTCGATCGAGATGCCGTTCCTGGTTGCTTCGCTTCGCGCCACTGCGATCACCTCGTTGATGGCGCCATTGATGTCGAATCTCTCCTGTCGGGTCGGTGCACTTTTGATCTGATCACGGGCCCGGCCGATGATGTCGCCGGCTCGACCGGTGTCCCTCACAACACAGCCGAGCGCTTCCCTAACTTCTTCCAGATCTGGCGGTTTTCTTCCCAAAAAACGGAGGGCCGCACTTGCGTTGTTGCGCGCCGCGGTGATTGGCTGGTTGACCTCATGGGCAATCGAGGCGGCGAGCTGCCCCAGGACTATTGGGCGAGAAACCCGAGCAAGCTCCTCCCGCGCCCGCTCCAGCTGCTCGTCGCTGGCGTGCAGCGCTTCCATGGCGCGACGTCGATCCTCGACGTCGATCGTCACGCCATACCATTTCACGATCATCCCTCCCTCGTCGCGGAGCGGCGCGGCGCGGAGCAGGACGGCGCGATATTCGCCGGTAGCGTGCCGTGCGTGTGCTTCGACTTCGAACATCGTTCCTGTCGCGACGGCGGCGCGCCATTTCTCCAGGATCTTGTCACGGTCTTCGGGATCATAGAGGCTGACCCAGCCATCGCCCTTCGCATCGACCGCTGAGGTCCCCGAAAATTCCAACCACCGTCGATTATGAAAGTCGCGCGAACCATCCGGAAGTGCGGTCCAGACCAAGGCGGGAACCGTGTCGGCCAGCGCTTGGTGCGAGGCTCGAGCGGCCATCAGCGCTTGGCGCACCTTGGTCGTGAGCGCCGTTACGATAAGCGTTGTCGTCGCAAAGGCAGCGACGGCCAGGGCATCCCCTAGATATTCTATTCGGAAATCGAACAATGGTTGAGTGAAGAAATAATTCAGGCAGGCTGCCGCAGCGATCGAGAGAATGAGGGAGGCGGTAAAGCTCCCAAGCAGGGAAAGTGGCACGATGAAGAGCAGATAGGCGAATGCCGTGGTCGCAAGCTCGGCTCCGAAATGAAAGCACACGACAGTAATCACCGCCAGGCCGATGGCGCCCAAGCAACATTGCACGGCCCAAGTCCATTTGTGGAGTATGCGCTTGTGCGTCATTTCCATGCCAGGCGCGCCTCCAAACGAGGGTCGCACGAGCGGGTAAGTTCAGCTAGCGGCCGCGCACAAGCCGCTTTGTGAAACGACGCACGTGCCGATGTGGCTGGTCCCGTCCGCCTGAACAGCAACCACGGCGATGCTGCCGCTGCCGATCTCTGGCGGCGAAAGACCGGAACCGCGGGCACCGAAATCATCTGAATGAGGGTGCCCGCGAAGTCACGGCGGCGTGCGCGCTCACTTCCCAGGGCAGCGTGAAGTAAAAGGTTGCGCCTCGTCCGGAATTGTCGGTGGCCCACAACCGTCCGCCATGCGCTTCGATGATCGAGCGACTAATGGCGAGTCCCATCCCGGTGCCTTGCGGCTTCGTCGTAAAAAATGCCTTGAACATTTGATCGGCGTTGCCTGCCGGCAGTCCCACACCAGTATCGCTGACCGAGATCAACACTTCACCACCGTCAGCCAACTGCGATTTGACCGTAAGCTCGCCGGCCGTCTCATTCATCGCCTGAATGCCATTGAGCATGAGATTCATAAATACCTGCTGCAATTGCACGCGATCGGCCATGACTTTAGGTAGGTCAGTAAGATCGGCACGCATGGCAATTGAGTGCCGATCGGCTTCGTTGCGCAGCAGCGCGAGCATCTCGCGGAAAAGTTCGTTCACATCGACTGGCTCGCGTCGAGGCAGGCCACCTTTGTAAAGCGACCGCACGCGGTCGATAATCTCAGCCGCTCGGGTTCCGTCTGCAACGACGCTCATCGCGGCCTCTCGGGCCTCTACCAAATCAGGCAAATCCCGCGTCAACCAGCGCAAGCAGGCGTTGGCGTCGTTGATTGCCGCAGCGATCGGCTGATTGAGTTCGTGCGCCAAGGAGGCGGTGAGTTCGCCCATGGTGTTCACCCGGTTGATCTGGGCGAGTTCTGCTTCCAATTGGCGGAGCCTCTCCCTCTCCTGTTCGGCGCGCTTGCGTTCCGTGACGTCCACTGTGATCCCGACCCACTCCACAATCTCACCATTCGCATTGAAGAGAGCATGGCTCGCCCTCTCCAGGTGTTTCACCGTTCCGTCGGGCAGCACGATCCGAAACTCATCGGTAAAATTGGTCTTTTGGCGGACTGCCTGCTCAACGCGCTCGCGCTCCTTCTGCCGCTCGTCTGGGTGGATGCGTTCCCTGAGTGCTTCGAGGGTCGGCATCCGGCCGTGCGGGTCAAAACCATAGATGCGGAGCAACTCATCTGAACAATACGAAATCTCAGTCGCAGTAAGATCCTTGGCCCAACTGCCGGTGTGCGTCAGCCTTTGTGCGTCCGCTAAATAGGCTTCGCTGCGCTGCAGCCTTTCCTCCGTCTGCTTACGTTGAATGGCAACTCCCGCCAGATGCGTGATCTGTTCGATGATCGCTTGATCACGCAGGCTTGGGCTCCGCGGCTCGCGATAATACATGGCGAAGGTCGCAATCACCCTGCCGTCGGAGGACATGATCGGTGTGGACCAGCAGGCGCGCAGCGAATGCGGCAAGGCCGCGTCGCGATAATCCTCCCACAACGGGTCGCTCGCGATATCCGAGACAATGACCTGTTTGCCAAAGTACGCGGCGGTTCCGCATGAGCCAACGGCGGGTCCGATTGCGACTCTATCGATGGCCTCGACGTAGGCTTTGGGCAGGCTCGGCGCGCCGCCATGCTTCAGCCGGCCGTCTTCGATCAGGAGCACCGAGGCGAGCACATCACGAGCCTGCTCTTCCGCCAATCGGCACAGAGAATCGAGGATTCGCGAAAGTGTATCCCCTTTAGTGACCATTTCGAGAATGTGCCTCTCCCCGGCCAGCAGGGCTTCTGCCCGCTTGCGGTCCTCAATGTCCGTCAGAATTCCATACCATTTGAGAATATTACCTTGCTCATCGCGGAGCGGGACGCTGCGAACCAAGAACCAGCGATATTCGCCGGTAGCTTCATGACGGAAACGCGTCTCTTGTTCTAACGGCTCGCCCGAGGCTATGGACTCCCGGTACAAGCGCGCATGTCGCTCAACGTCTTCGGGGTGGATTGCAGATAGCCAACCTGAACCGGCGGCGTCCTCCGCAGATATGCCTGTGTAATCGATCCAACGCCTGTTCACGAACTCGCTGGAACCGTCAGGCAGAGCAGCCCATGCCAACGCCGGAATTGTTTCGATGACATCGCGAAGCTTCTTCTCGCTCTCACGCAGCGCCGCTTCCGCAAGCTTGCGCTCCGTCAAATCGACCACGAAAGCAACGGCACTGCATCCGTCTTCGAGGTTCGCCGCCCCGACCAATACCGGCACACGGCTGCCGTCTTTCCGGAGATACTCCTTCTCGTATGCTTGGATGGTTCCGGCTGTCCTCAGCTCGGCCATAGCCCGCGCGTCGCGGTCGCGCCAATCCGGCGGCGTCAAATTTGTCCAGCGGACACGACCGGAACCGAGATCTTCACGATCGTATCCCAGCATGCGCAGAAATGCGTCATTAGCCTCGACAACCGGCCCGTCGATCTCCCCTTCGATCGCCCGAATGAAGATCCCGATGATGTTGGCGTCGACGAGGCGCCGAATCTTCGCTTCGCGTTGTTCGAGATCACGGTACAAACGGGTATTCTCCAGCGCGATCGCCGCCTGCGAGCTGAGCAGCTTTAGCACCGCGGTCCGGGCCGGCGCGAATACCCGGGGAGCCAAGTTGTTCTCGAGGTACAGCACACCGATGATTTCGGCCCGATTAAGCAGCGGCAGGCAGAGAACCGAACGAGCCTGGCGCTCACGAATGTACGGATCCGTGGCAAACGCGGACTGAGCCGCGGCATCGTCGAGAATGACGCTCTCCCGACTGCGCAGAACATAATGCAGAACCGACTGCGGCAGCGCGGCCTCGGCCGCGGCATCGTCGCACAGACGCACGATCACAGTATCGCCGCTGGTCGCAGCCTCCGCAGCGATCCTCTGCGCAGCCCCTCGCCCCAGAATGAGCAGCGCTCGCTCGGCACCCGCGTGCTCCATCGACATGCGCATGATTGTGTCGATCAGCTTTCCGAGGACGACCTCGCCTGAAAGGGCTTGTGATACCTTGATCACGGTTGCGAGGTCGAGGTGTTCGACCGGTGCCCAGATCGTGCCCGTCGGCCCGACATCCGGCGGCTCATACTTGAGCTGCGGATGTGATTGATAAAGCTGCCTTACCTTGCCATCGGCGCCCCAGCGGACATAGCAGTAACAAGCATTTCGCAGATACCCACGGGAAATGGTCTCGAAGCCACGTGCGGCATAGAAGGCGGCGGCGAGCTCATAGGCGAGCGCCTCGTTCTGGATGAACCCATTTGCGCGCGCGGAGCGGATGGCGTCTTCGTAGAGCTGCTCCGCGTCGAGCACGCGGCCTTCAATGCGGGCGATTTCTGCGCCAACCAGTGCGGCGCGGTTCTCGAAATTCTCCGGGCAATTCTCCGCCCAAATCGCGAGCTGCCGGCGGTGGGCGTCCAAAGCCTCCAGATGCGAGGCATTCTGATCACCAACTATGGAGTCGCAGCAAGCGGCGTGTGACAGCGCGGAATAAAAATAATATTCCGCCGTTTCGAAGTGCGACACCGACGTCCAAAGCAACCGTTGCGTCCGCAATGAGGCTTCAATCGCCGCGGCATAATCGCCCGCCAAGAAGCACGCCTGCAGCTTGCGGACCCAGTACCAACACTCGACGCGTGCCAAATTCGGGTTATTGGACAAACGTTGCTCAATCCGACGCTCATCAAACTTCTCATCACCAAAGGAGCCAAATTTCGGCGTGAGTCCCCGGAGCGTCCGGATTAGCCCGAGCTGGGTGGCGATGAGGTCAACGACCAATCCGAACTGTGCCGATTGCGCAAATGCCAGGCCAGCCTCGGCGTTACTCTGCACCTCGGAGAGCGGATCGCCCGCCGCGAGACGGTTTGTGATCATCAGCCAGCAGGCATGCGCCGCATAAGTGAGGTCTCCGATCTTGTTTGCACCCTCGAACGCCCGGTGCACCAGATCGAGGCCGGCCCGCACGTGTTGCATCCAGGGCAGAGCGACAAAGTCCACGCAAACCCTGGCATGGAAACGCTTGAGTCCGCGTACTTCAACCAGGTCATAGCCGAGTTGACCGAAGCGACGCGCGGCTTGGTAGTCGCCGAACCGTCCCGCAACCATCGACAGCCATACATACGCGATGCACGAACTGTCGCTGTAGCCGCGCTCGAGGCTGAGATTCACCGCTCGGCAGACAGTCAGGGAAACCAAGTTGAGATTCGTAAAATATGCGGGTGCCAGAAGCTTGGTCAGAACATCGAGAGTCGCGAGCGACTCCGGATCGGTCATGAGAGGGAGCCCGATCAGATCCTCAGTCTTGCGACTCCCAAGCTGCAACCCGATCCGCGCGTATTCGTGCCGCGCTTCTTCTTGCGTTGGATGCAGCGACCACTCGATGCCCAGATGCCGGAGGTAGTCGAGACCGACGGCGACGGCGTTCCCGCTCTGATCGAGCGCCACGTACAGGTCCATTCGCAAGCACGCGACAGTCGCTCGTTCGACTGTATTTGCGACCCGGTTTGAGAGTAGCGCTAGACGCTCCTCTGCTTCCGCCATTGCGCCGGTCAGGAACTCGCATTCGGCCCGGTTCAGCTCCACCTGGAATATCAGCTCGTGCCGACGTCCCCAGCAATCCTCTTCCAACAGTTCTGCACCCGCGACGACATAGGCGAGCGCCGATGCGTAGGCTGTCGATGCCTTGGCACGCTGGCCCGCAAGCAGGTCGAGCTCGACCAGCTGCTCGCGCTCCTCTCGTGAGGTGATCAAGGCCGCGCCGCGGTTGAGCTGGTTGACGATGTCAAAGACCGCCTCCTCCCGCTTCTCGGGAGGGATATGCGCCGCGAGCATTCTCCCTATCCGAAGGTGCGTCTCGCCGCGCAGCTCCTCCGGGATCAGCGAATAGGCAGCCTCCTGAACGCGATCGTGGACGAACCGGTAGGCACCCGCCAGGCGCTCGACTAATTCCTGGGCCGGCCGCAGCGCCGCGTGGACCTGCTCCTCCGAAGTCCCGAGGACGATCGAAATGGTGGTGATCTCGACGATATTTCCGAGACAAGCCAGAAGCTGCAACACCTTCTGCGTCTCGACCGGCAGGCGTGCGAGCCTGCTGACCATAAGGTCCGCCACGTTATCGGTGTACCCCTTGGTGCGAATGCGGTCGAGATCCCAGGACCAGCGCGCAGCATCATGATTGAATGCGAGCAGCCCCTCTTCGGAGAGAGAAGATATGAACTGAATGGCGAAAAACGGATTGCCATCGGTCTTCTCGTAGACCAACTGCGCGAGCGGCGCGGCGCGCGCGGGCTCGCAGCGAACAGCGTCTGCAATCAACTGTCCGAAATGCTCTCCGGCTAGCGGCGCGAGCCTGATCTCCACGACCTTTCCGCCGGCCACCTCGATCGCATCGAGCTTCCGCATCAGTGGATGGGCGGCTGTGACTTCGTTGTCGCGATAGGCACAAATCATCATGAGGTGTTTCAGACCCGAGCGGGTTAGCAGATCCTCGAGCAGATCGAGTGTCGCGGCGTCCGCCCATTGCAAATCGTCGAGGAAGAGCGCCAGTGAATGTTCCGGCCGGGCGAAGACGCCGATAAACCGCCGGAACACCAACTGGAGGCGCCGTTGCGCGTCCTGTGATGGAAGCTCATGGAGCGGTGGCGGTTCTCCGATGATCAGCCTGAGCTCCGGGACGAGATCGACCATGAGCTGGCCGTTTGGACCCAACGCCTCGTGGAGTGCGTCGCGCCAGGGTGCCAGTTCGGCTTCGCTCTTCCCCAGAAGTGGTCGGATGAGGCGCTGAAAGGCTTGCGCCAGGGTCGCATAAGGGATGTCGCGCTTGTATTGATCGAACTTACCGGATGCGAAGAGGCCTCGAGGCGCTACCAACACCTTGTGCAGCTCGTTCACAACCGAGGACTTGCCGATCCCGGAATAGCCGTGGACCAGCACCAGCTCCGGAGTCCCGCTCTCGACGATGCGATCGAAGGCGGCAAGCAGGGTCTCGATCTCGCGCTCTCGGCCGTATAGTTTCTCGCCCATCAGGAGCTGATCTGGCATATCGCGCTCGCCGAGCGGGAAGTCGTCGACCCGGCGCAAAGCCGCCCATTCGACCAGGCAGCGCCGCAGGTCGTGCTCTAGACCGGCCGCGGTCTGGTAGCGGTCCTCGGCCGACTTCGCGAGCAGCTTCATAGTGATCGCCGACACGGCATTTGGGATTTCCTTCAGCCGCTCAACGGGTGCGATCGGCCGCTTCGCAATGTGGCAGTGCACCCACTCCATCGGATCAGACGCCGCAAACGGCAGGGCGCCCGTGAGCATCTGGTAGAAGGTGACGCCGAGGGCGTATAGGTCGCTTCGAGCGTCGACCGACCGGTTCATCCGTCCGGTCTGTTCGGGCGCCATGTAGGCGAGGGTGCCGGCGATGGTCTCGGGCGGCTCGGGTGCCTGCCGCTCGCGGGACAGGCGCGAGGCAATGCCGAACCCGGTCAGGCGCACCTGGTCGTCCGAGCCGTTCACCAGGATATTGGCCGGCTTGATGTCCTTGTGCACGAGACCGCGCTGGTGGGCCTTGCTCAGGGCCGAGGCGATGCCGATGCCAAGGTGTAGGAAGCGGCCCACCTCGATGGGCGCGCCGAGCAGCCCAGCGAGCGGGCCGCCACCCGGATCCTCGAGCACCAGCATGGTCCGACCGGCGTCGCGCTCAAGCTTGAGCGGCCGCACAGCCCACGCGCTGTCGAGCTCATCCCTGAGGGCCAATTCGTGGGCAAGGCGAGAGAGGATCGAGGGTGATGGGTGCTCTGCGGGGAGCAGCACAGCCAGCACCGAATCGCGGCTGCCATCTGCGCCCAGGTGGGATCCCCGGCAGAACACGTATTCGCCGTCCTTCCACAAGACCTGGAGGCCATGTTCTCCCTCAGCGCCGAGCCGAAATGATGGGTCCAATTGCCGCGCTCCGCTGGCAAGCTGCCCGTTCGTAGTCATCCGATTCTAGACAATTCTGCCAAAACAAGCCTGTCCGGCGCTCTAAACCTTGGTTTATTTGCCGAGCCGGCATCTCTCCGCCGTCTGGCAGGCGCTTTACGAGGGCCTGCCGCACCGAGGCCACGCCATCCGCCTGTCTCGCCCCTTGCGTTGGCTGAGCGACCAAGGGATCGAACCGTCGGCGGTCATGCCGGTTCCTCAGTTCGTCTAACCTACCCAAATAACCAGCCTGCAGCGTGGGATAAACCACGGCCACGGGCTCATCGTCAGCAGATGGTGCAAGGCCCGACAGACAATTCCGGCGTGGTGGATGAGGCGGCCGCCGCTGCCGCTACTCGACGCGATAGCCGAGTAGCGCACAGGGCTAGACGCGGGCTAGACGACCACCAACCGATCGACATCCTTTCACGGATATATCTTCTTCGGATTCTTACCAATGGCGAAAGTCGAGGGGTCGGCACTGGTATACTCGTAGACCGCTGGCTTGAACTCGCCGCACTCGCCATGCGCGTCGCACGCAATCGGCCCGGAGACGCCGTCGAACTTGATGACGAAGATCGCGTCCCTGAGTGCCTTACGACCGATATAGGTGGCGCCACTTGCGTCGGTCTTGGCGACCTGGCCGATTGCCTTCATCAATAGCTGAGCAGCATCATAGGCTTGACCGTGGAAGCCGGAGATCGGCCCCTCCCCATAAGCGTTCTTATATTGAGCGATGAACTTCGGATAGGTCTTTCCCATCGCCTCGGGTGACACGTTGGGATAGGCGATCTTGAACCCGACGACCGCCGCGCCTGCCGCCTTGATCATGTCGGGCGCCATGAGCCCGCCGCCGCCAATGAGGACGGTCTTCTCAAGGCCCGGGGTATCCTTCGCCTGGCGCAAGATCTGAGCGGCGCCAGCGATGAATAGTGGGATATAGAGGACGTCCGGCTTCTCGGTGGCAACCCGGATCAGCAGCGGATGCATGTCGACGTCGGTCGAAGTGATCGCCTCCTGGGATAGGACCGTGCCGCCCAGCTTCGTGAAATTGGTCGCGGTCACGACAGTCAGCTGCTGCGAATAGGCGCTGTCGTCGTGGACCGTGACAATCTTGCGGGCCTTGAGGCCGTCATAGAGGTATTTGGCGTCGGCAGCGCCCTGGTCGATGTCGCTGAAAATGGTTCGCACAAAGCCGTCATATTCCGGCTTGCGGTCGGCTGCCGTCAGTGCAGGCGCCGAACAGGCTGTGCCGATTTCGATGATGCCCTGCTTCCACAGGATCGGTGCGGCTGGCGTACAAACACTCGAGCAGGCAGACCCGAGCACGCCCACCATGCCGGGATAGGCGGCGAGCTTCGTTGCTGCGGTTTGCCCGCCCTCGGCACTGCACTGATCGTCTTCGACCACGAATTTGATGCCGTGGCCGGCTATCTTGTTGCCGGCGTTCGAGAAGGCGATCTCGGCTCCGCGCTTGGCATCGGTCCCGAGCGCAGAATCCGCCCCCGAGAACACCCACATGCCGCCGACCGTGATTGGCGCGCCCTTGGGAACGGTGAGGACGCCGAGATCATCGGTAACTGGACCCGCGGTCTGAGCCGCTTGCGCAAACGACCCCGTCGCCAGCAACACCGCTCCGGCAAGGGTCAACGCCCGACCAGCGAGCATGCGGTGCAACATCCGGTCCCCCTGTTATTGATGAATCGAACGCTGCGTCTTTCTCCTGAACTACAAGCATATATTCTCGTTCTTACCTTTACTGGGTGTGACTTATCTCGGACGTGGACCGTTTGTCAACGCTCGCCCCTTCTGGGAGACGCTCTAATGTGGCAGCATGCATCACGATGCGCTGTCTGCGTGGGCGGGCACGGTGAATTGAAAGATGGCGCCACGGGGCTCGTTGGCACTGGCCCACAGTCGCCCACCATGCGCTTCGATGATAGTGCGGCTCAGCGATAGCCCGATGCCCATGCCCTCGGCTTTAGTGGTATAGAAGGGCTCGAATAAGCGATCCACCCTGTTCGGGTCCAACCCCGAACCGGTATCTCGCACCGCGACCAGCACGCGGTTCTCGCCATCCATTTTCGAGCTGATCCAAAGCTCTCGCGCCACCTCGTTGTTGTCTCCCATCGCTTCGACCGCGTTGAGGATCAGGTTGAGGATTACCTGTTGCAGCTGCACGCGATCGCCTTCGATGCGCGGCAAGGCTGCTGCGAGGTCTGTCTGGAGCGAGACGCGATGCCTAAGAACTTCGCTCCGGGTCAGCGAGATGATATCCAGGATCGCCTCATTCATGTCCATGCTCTCTCTCCGGGACGGCGCACTTTTGATGAGAGCGCGAATTCGGCCAATGACCTCCCCGGCCCGGGTTCCGTCACGGACAATCGATCCAAGGACCTGTCGGACCTCATCGAGATTGGGCGGATGGGCACCGAGCCAGCGCAATCCCGCCCGCGCGTTGGTAATTGTCGCAGTGATCGGCTGGCTGACCTCATGAGCGATGGAGGCCGTCAGCTGCCCCAATGTTGCGATGCGGGTGGAATGCGCCAGCGCCGTCTGCATCTCGCGCAACGTCTCAGCGGCGCGCTTGCGCTCGGTCAAATCCAGCACGAAGCCGATCCCTTGGTCTCGTTTCTCGTCGAACGCGGTGATGCCGATCAGGACGGGAATGCGGCGACCATCTTTGTGGAAGTACTCCTTTTCAAATGGCTGCACGGTTCCGGTCACCTTCGCCTCTGCCACCGTCCTTGCGTCGCGCTCACGCCATTCCAGCGGTGTCAGGTTTGCCCGGTGCACGCTTCCGGAGGCGAGGTCCTCTCGGTCGTATCCGACCATTTGCAGGAACGCGTCGTTGGCCTCGATAATCTGGCCATCGATATTCCAGATGAAGATCCCGATAATATTGGAATCCACCAAGCGTCGGATCTTGGCTTCGCGTTCAGCGAGATCGCGATAGGCGGTGTAAAGATTGTGAGACAGTGCGTTGAAGGCCGCGACGACCTGCTGCAGTTCGTCCTCGTGGCGTGGCGGACGACGCCGCAGGTGCAACTCCAGCGGAGCGTCTTTGATGCTGTGACTGCCAACATCGGCTGCAATGGCGGATAAATGGCGGGTCACAAGATGGTGAAAAAAATAGAGGATGAACAAGGAGACCAGAAATATCGTTGCCGATTGGGTCACCAGAACAGTCGATGCGATGGTTGCAAGCCTGCGATAGACACCGGCGAGCGTGGCGTCGACGCGGAGCGTGCCAATCACTCTGTCCTGCCCCTGGGCAATGTAGTGCAGCGGATACTCCCGCGCGAACGTCGGGTCTTCTGGATCCCTACTGAGCTTGACAAGCACCTTGCCCGTGCTGCCGACCTCGCGGATTTCGACGCCTCGGATGTCGGGAAGTCGAAGGAGCGCATCGAGTTGGAGCCGCAGCTGTCTTTCGTCCAGGTTCCAGAGACCTTCAGCCAAGCTGTCCAAGTAGGTTTCGCCTATTCCCTCAAGTCGCGACTCGACGTCCCCGACATCGCGGCGGTAGTCGGCGTAGAGCTGAAGCGCGGTCAGGACGACGGTGACGAAGCTGCTTATTAACAAAACGCCAATCAGCAGGCGCGCGCCAATCCCGTGGCGGCTCGCGGCCAGTGACCGCAAAACTTCGCGACCACGGACAATCAGCGCGCTGGTGAAACCCCGTCGGCGTGCTAAGCGTCCGTCCAATGTGTGCTCCAGCGGTGCCGCAGCCACCTTCGATCGGTCAAAGATCTCCGTTTGCTACCACGCCTGTGTTGCTTCCCCACCCCACCCAGATCACGTAAATATCGCTCCTCTCTGTTTCACTTCGCAGCTTGCCCAACCTGCCGGGCGTGCGCACTCAGCCATTGCATCATGTCAATGCGGGTATCGCCCGATGATGCGGTCATAGGTACCGTCTTGTTTCATTGACGCCAGAGCGGCCTGGAAGTCATCCAGCGGCTTCGCAAAATCCCGTTGCTTGGTAAAGGCAAGATAGCTTGGAACCGACTCGATAGGCGGCGATATTTCCTTTATCTCTGTCAGCAGTCCCAGATGTTCGGCGGCTTCCAAAACGCCGTGACGATAGTTCGCTATCAGGACGACACGGCCATGCATCAGTTTGTTCAAATTTTGCTCGATGTCATCTGCCACGTCGATGTTCTGAAGTGTTCCATCCTTGACGGCTTCATCGAATTTCTTGCCATAGCTGGTGTCGCGAACGATTCCGATACTGACGTCACGCAATTTGGAAAGCTCACCGCTGAAAGCAGTCGTCGTGTCCTTCCGACTGAAAAAGACGATGACTTGGGGAAGCAAGACCTCATTAGGATACGTGAGAAACTGTTCGCGCTCTGGCAGCCGGTAGATCGGGAAGACGCCGTCGACCACCCCGGTCCGCGCCTCTCTCAGGCATCGCGCCCACGGCATGATCTTGATGTCCACCGAGCGGCCTGTCCGCCGAAACGCCTCGGTGACGACATCGACCAGGATGCCCGTCGGCTTGCCGTCAGCCAGGAAAGTCGTCGGCCGCGCGTCGGGCGCCGCGAGAACCAGCGTCTCGGCGCGTGCCGCGCTGGCCGTCATCGCGAGAAAAGCCGACACGACGAGCAGGCAAGCCAGTGCTTTCTTGGTCTGTCGAGCCATCGCGTTCAATTGCGCCCAGGCCATCGACCGCCCGCCTCCGCCCTGGCAGCAGAGGCTCAGCAATAACACCATGGTGCGGCTTCCCCGACCAGGGATGCAGGCGCGGTCCGGAGCTCGACAGCCGTTTGTTTGTCGCACTGATCCATTTTATTAGTGGTCTCCGTGTATGGGGACCGTAAACTGAAAGATGGCGCCGTGGAAGCAATTCTTGCGGCCGACCCTCGGCAGAACACGCGTTCACCGTCCTCCCACAAGACCTGGAAGCCGTCTTCTGCTTGACCGTCGCAGCGATGCTCGAATGGCTGGTGCACGAACGCGGCATCGAACCTTACTATCCCGGTCTTCGCCAAATCGAAGCGTGCCGACAACACCTACTCACGCGGCGACTTTATCCTCTGCCTCCTGTTGCTCGTTCTGACGCCGCAGGTACTCATTAATTTGCGCACCCAGGAACAGCGCTCCCGCGCCGAACAGGGCACCTGCGAGGCTTGCTGCGGTGGCCGGTGCGCTAACCGTCGCGTCACCCGTGAGCCACGGCCAATGGATCACCCCAAGGCCGGCGGCAAGCAGTACAACTGCAATCGTGACATTTGCATAGCGTGCGAGCTTCATGTTGTTGCCGTCGCATGTGCATTGCGGGATACGTCACATCGGATGAACTTGCTCGGTTCAGGGCGACGATGGCAGCGATGGCTGGTGGTCCGGCGTTTTTTGAGCGCTAGCTTTTCTGCGCTGCTAAGGATATCCCGCAGTTCCCATCGCACTTCATTGATATCTTAAAATCATCCGCTGTGCGACTTGCCCCGCGCACGCCGTGCTATTGTTGGCCTGGGTACGCTGACAAATATCAAGCTGCCGCTCGAACTCCGGCTTGACCTGCCTATAACATGCCTCTCCATCGCCTGTTTTGTCAGTACATGCCTGCAACACAGATATAAGAGACTTGTTCGTATCATATTCGTCACGGCCCCACTGTTGTATCAGTTTTGCTCGCCGCCATTCTGACCACCCAGCATCCTGGCCATGCAGTCCATAGGCGTTGAGTTGAGACACAGTGAGATAGACGACATCATCGGACGGTACATGCAACATAGCGGTGTAGAGATTCTCGCTAAGCCCCATTTTTGCCAAGTACCGTCTAACGGTATCCGCCATCTGATCATACTTTTTGCGTGCCTCTGCTTGCGTTAACTGCGCAAAAAACTTCTCGTCAAAATGCGGCCGATGAATTCCTATCCTTCCCCAGGGGTTTCGGTCCACTCCGGCAGCAAGGATCAATACACACGCACTACTGCACTCGTGGCCTTCGTGGCGATCACGAAGGCGACGGGATGGCAGCCACATTCGGTCCGTGGCTTCCTGGCCGGCGTGGTGCGAAAGAAGCTCGGTTTGACGCTCGTCTCCGAGAAGAGTGGCGACGAGCGCCGCTACCGCATCGTCGCCGGCAAAGCTCAAACGAGAAGCAAAGCCAAAGCCGGTCGCAAGGCCGCCTGACGAGCATGGTTCGCCGATCGCCCGATCCGGAAGGGCTCGAGGCCGAGATCGGGGCATGCCCGGTACAATATACTTATGTACGGCTGTTTTGATCCAAATCAAACGAAGCCGCAGCAAATGCTGTTCAGGCGCGCAACGTAGGGAGCGATGCAATGGCCAGGAAAACCAATCCGAAGCTTATCGGCGCGTTCGTCATTGGCGCGGTGGCGCTTGTTGTTGTCGCTGTGCTCGCATTCGGTGGTGGAGCTCTGCTGACACCCAAGGACAGGGCCGTCCTGTTCTTTAGCGGGCAATCGTTGAGCGGCCTCGAAGTCGGCGCACCCGTTACATTCCAAGGTGTCAAGGTCGGTGAGGTTACGGACATCAAGATCGACTACGACGTAGCCGCCCAGCACTTGTACATCCCGATCTACATCCAGATACTACCTGACAAATTTCAGTTCCTTAACGGGGAGCGAAACGAAGCGCGGAACCTCCAGGAACTCATCAAGCGCGGACTGCGCGCACAGCTGGAAGTTCAATCACTCGTGACAGGCCAAGTAAGCGTCAATTTCGATTTCCATCCCGATACACCAATCGTCTTGGTCGGAATCGACAAGAGCATTCCCGAACTTCCAACGGTCCCGTCGGAGTTGCAGGCGCTCAAGGCCACCGTCACGAACTTCCTTGAGAAGGTCAATAAGCTACCGCTCGAAAAGATCGCCGATGACGTCATTGACGTTCTGCAGACTGCCAACGGCACCTTGAAGGACGTGGATGCACAGGTGAATCCGCTCGGCGACAGTTTCAAGAAAACCTCGGACCAAGCGGGCCGACTCATGGTCGATCTCGATGGGCAGGTAAAGCCACTCGCCGATAGTTTCAAGGCGACCTCGGATCAAGCCGACCGATTGCTCACCAATGCCGACGCTGATTTGCCCCCGCTCGTCGCCGGCGCGCTGCAGGCGATGAAATCGGCGACTACTGCGTTCAATCAAGCCGACCAGACACTCCGCACCGCGCAGAATTTGATATCACCGGAGTCGCCAGTGTATTTCGAGGTCCTCAGTACCTTGCGGGAAATCAAGAGCGCGGTGTCGTCCATCCACGCCTTGGCCGATTACCTCGAACGCAATCCCAATGCCCTATTGATTGGAAAGAAATGAACCGATCAAGAAACACGCTGCATCTTATCGCTGGTCTGCGCCCCTGGTGGAGCCCATGCCAAAGGACATGACCATCGAAACCTGAATGCAGGATTGACGGCGCGACTTTGACCATAAGGACGGACCTCGATGGCGGACAACGAAGATGATTTGAGCAAACGGCGAGGGAAATTTTTGTCGGTCCAAGCGACAGACCGTAAATACAGTGAAACCAGCGTCAAATCACGCTGGCGGTCGCTGATCGGGTCCCGGCGGATCATCCCATGATCAGGACCGCCCGATCTGAGCAACAAAATGATCGCGGCGGCGACTGGACTTCCGCGCCAAAGGGAGCGTCACTGTCGGCGTCTCGACCAGGGCTATAGGCCCACCGGGATCCCGCCCCGCCGGCTGTGTCGCCAGTGCGGGGCTTCGGTGGTGACGGCGCGATCAGCCGTCATCAACCGAACGGAGGATCGCGATGAATCTCACCGATACCGGAATCGAACAAGGGGCCGACCTGGCTGGCAGCACGCCGTCCGGGCGGCCTCCTGCTCGCCGCCAGAGCAAGGCCGATGACAAGGCACCCAAACAGCCGGTCAGACAAACCCGCACAGTCTCGAAGCAGGCCCAAGTGATCGAGATGTTGCGCCGCCGGCAGGGAGCCAGCGTCGCAGCGATCATGAAGGCGACGGGATGGCAGCCACATTCCGTACGTGGCTTCCTGGCCGGCGTGGTGCGAAAGAAGCTCGGTTTGACGCTCGTCTCCGAGAAGAGTGGCGACGAGCGCCGCTACCGCATCGTCGCCGGCAAAGCTTCGACGAGAGGCAAGGCCAAAGCCGGTCGCAAGGTCGCCTGACGAATATGGTTCGCCGATCGCCCGATCCGGAAGGGCTCGAGGCCGAGATCGACCGCGTGCGGTTACTCGACCTCGACGGGCTTCGCGCACGGTGGCGGACGACCTTCAGGTCGTCCCCACCGCCTGCCCTCACCAAGGACCTCATGGCGCGAATGGTTGCCTGGAGCATCCAGGAGCAGGCCCTCGGCGGACCTGATGCGGCGACCCTGAAGCTCCTGGACAGCCTCGCCCGTGGCGAGAAGCCCGAAGACAAGCGGCGCCTCAAACCCGGCACGGTGCTGGTCCGGGAGTACCAGGGCGGGCGGCACACCGTCACCGTCGTTCCCGGCGGCTTCCTGTGGCGGGATACCGCCTATAGAAGCCTCTCTACCGTCGCCCGCGCCATCACCGGCACCGCGTGGAACGGCCCACGGTTCTTCGGCCTTCGGGCTCCTGGCGTCCCGGCGGACGGTCCTGCGAGTCCGTTCTTGAAGGCCGCGGAGACACCGCGGAAGCGCAGGGCTGGTCGGTCCGGAGGTGGGGCTGGGCAGCGGAAGACCTCCCAATGAGCCCGCCCGCCCCCAAGCTCCCGCGCTGCGCGATCTACACGCGCAAGTCGACCGAGCACAATCTCGACCTCGCGTTCAATTCACTCGATGCCCAGCGCGAGGCCTGCGAGGCCTACATCAAGAGCCAGGCCCACGAGGGATGGCGGCTCATCCCCAATCACTATGACGACGGTGGCCTGTCGGGCGCCTCGCTCGACCGTCCTGCCCTGCAGACGCTGCTGGGGGATGTCAGGGCCGGCAAGATCGACGTCGTGGTGGTCTACAAGGTCGACCGGCTGACCCGGTCCCTCGCCGACTTCGCCAAGCTGGTCGAGCTGTTCGACCGGCATGCGGTCTCCTTCGTCTCGGTGACCCAGTCCTTCAACACGACCTCCAGCATGGGGCGACTCACGCTCAATGTCCTACTCTCATTTGCTCAGTTCGAGCGCGAGGTGATCGGGGAGCGGGTGCGGGACAAGATCGCGGCCTCCAAGCGCAGGGGCATCTGGGTCGGGGGGCCGGTTCCGCTCGGCTATGCCAGCATTGACAAGAAGCTCGTCTTGGTCCCCGAGGAAGTTGCGACCGTGCGTGCCATCTTCGCCCGCTATCTCGAACTCGGCTCGATAGGCGCTCTGGTGGAGGACCTCGACCGGCGCGGCATCAGGACCAAAGCACGGCGTGGCACAGACGGACGGGTCATCGGGGGCATCCGCTTCGGGGTGGGCCCGCTGGCCTATCTCCTCAAGAACCGCTTCTACATCGGCGAGGTGGTCTATGGTGGCGAGATCCATCGCGGGGAGCAGGAGCCGATCCTCGATCGGGACCTGTTCGAGGCCGTGCAGGCCAAGCTCGCCGCCAACGCCATCGACCGGCAGGTTCGACTCAAAGGCTCTCCTGCCATTCTCACCGGCCGCATCTTCGACGACCGCGGCAACCGGATGAGCCCGACCCACACCAACAAGCTGGGGGTGCGCTACCGTTACTACGTCTCCCATGCGGTCCTCCAGAAGCGAAAGGCGCAGACCGGCAGCGTTGCCAGGGTGCCGGCGCCCGAGATCGAGAGCCTCGTCCTCGCAACCGTGCGCGGCCACCTCACAGCAACCGGCGGAGGGGAGTCCCCGATCGCCATGACTGACCGCGATCTGATCGAGCGGCAGGTCGAGCGCATCACAGTGAAGCCGCAGGCGATCGAGATACGCCTGGTCGCTCCAACCGAAGTAACCGACGAGGCGGCGCGAGTGCCGCCGATCACAATAGCGCTGCCTTGGGCAGCTCCGAGCTTCACTGCTGTCAAAGGCATCATTCACACGCCCTCGCCGCAGCCCCCCATGAAGCCCGAAACCCGAGAGTCTCTACTCACCGCAATCGCCAGGGCCCGACGGTGGGTCGACGACATGTGCGAAGGTCGCGTCGCCTCCTTTGCCGAGATCGCCGAGCGCGAAGCCCAGGGCGAGCGGCACATCGGCCTCCCGCAATAAGAGTCTTCCGACGCCGCGCGCCCGACGTCGCGATCGACGTCCGACATGCGGCCCTGCGAACCAGTCTCTGGCACGCATCGAACCGGTCTCCGCCGTGCCGAAACGGAAATTGGAAAATGCCGAGCAGAGACCGCCGCCCCAAAAGCGCATTTCCCCTGCTGCGATTCCGTAATTGCTCTGCCAGAGACCGGCCCGACCCGCCCTAAGCCCCGAGAATGCCGCAGGGTCTTGAAAGCACAGCATGTGCCCAACAGAGACGGGACTGGTTGGCTGTGGACGCAGTCTACAGCGAACTTATCTCCCCACCTGTTTTGCCTGAAAAATCAGGCCCAAACGCCCTTTGAACGCCCCCTGGTGCCGAGAAACCTCAAGCAAGACGAGGTCTTGCCGCCCACCGATCACGGCACGGAAGCTAAATAACAGGGCCAAAGCAGGTCATTATCAGGGCCTGATAGGCCTAGACATCACGTGATAACAGGCGGCGATGAGGGATATCTCGTCTCGTGCGGCGACAGCCTGCGAGGAGGTCCGATCGCCGACCGATGCAGCAATGCGACCGCGCGTCTGGCGCTCGATTAGTACGGTCTGCGTCCTGCCGATCCTCAATCTGGGAGGATCGTCATATCTGGCATGAAACGAACGCTCTGAGCCTCGTTTTCAGTGAGCCAGAAGATGCCATTGGCATCGGGTTTGACCCAGCGTCCCGAATTGGCCTTGAGCCCGGTATTCATGCTCGGAGTGTTTGATTTTGCCCTCACTTTTCGCGGCGGCGAACCATCATCATCACGGGTGGCTTTCCACCCGTTGATTCGATGGCAAAAATCGATCTGAGCATCCAAATCCGCGCGCGAAAAGATGTATTCCAGCGCCTGGGAGATCGAATCGACCTGATCGTC